>ULJW01000994.1_pt1 | contig 9956 bp, 7 predicted proteins | sample 1950991 | NCBI WGS metagenome assembly ULJW01 (sample SAMEA4835484, study PRJEB28245) | human gut metagenome | biome: gut microbiome; material: fecal sample | place: Denmark | collected 2008 | reverse complement strand
TACAGGAGGAACAGGGGAAGATGGTAGCTCCTCAGGTGAGTCGCAGTCCGTGGGAGGCGGCAGCCTTCCTACAGCATATGCACAGGTAGGAAGCACACAGAAGACCTTTACCTGGGAAGTTACTGTTACGGAAGTCCAAAAGCCGACCGCTGTTTTGGAACCGGCATCCCTGAACGTAGAAGCAGGAAAAGAAGCAACAGCACAGGTTAAAGTTACAAATTTCACAGGTGCAACTTATAAGATCACTGCAAATTCCAATGATAAAGCAGCCACTGCGGCGGTAGATGCAAACGGTAAGATCACAGTGAAAGGTGTAGCGGCCGGTGACGCGAAGATCACAGTCACCGTAACGATGGGAACTGAGACTAAGACACTGGATCTGGCAGTGAAGGTCACAAATGGAATCAAGATTACTTTGGATAAGACAGCTGTAACCGTTTATCCGAAATCTACGGCTGCTGTAACAGCCTCTGTCAGCGGAAGCGGAACCATAACGGCAGATTCCGGAGATAAGAATATTGCCACGGTAGCTGTAAGTGGCAAAACGATCACCGTTACCGGTGTGAAAAAAGGAACCGCAACCATCACTGTCACATATAAGGAGGGCAGCGCGGAAGCAAAAGCCACCTTTACAGTTACGGTAGCGGGCGATGTGAATCCAAGAGAGGATACAAAAACACCGTTAAAGGATACCAGCGGCAGACAGCTGTATGTATCCATCGGTGACAACCAATACCGGGCGGCAGCGTATGCGGATTATTACACTGCCACAAAGTTTTTCCTCATGGAGGAGGCCAGATATACCGGATGGCAGACGTTAGACGGTAAGGTATATTTCTTCAAGGCAGACGGCAGCAAGGTGACCGGTGAGCAGGTCATCCAGGGTGCAAAATATAACTTCGCAAGTGACGGTTCCCTGGTAGTGGGATCAGGTACTATGGGCATTGATGTGTCCAAGTGGAACGGCAGCATTGACTGGAATGCGGTTAAGAATTCCGGAGTGAATTATGTGATCATTCGTGTGGGATACCGTGGATCATCTCAGGGAGCATTGATCGAGGATCCCAAGTTCAAGACCAATATCAAGGGAGCTACGGCAGCTGGTCTTAAGGTAGGTGTATACTTCTTCACGCAGGCAGTGGATGAGGTAGAAGCAGTACAGGAAGCATCTATGGTACTGGACCGCATCAGCGGATATAAGATTTCTTATCCGGTATTCCTGGATGTGGAAGGCAGCGGCGGAAGAGGCGATGCCATCGATTCTGCTACCAGAACCGCAGTCTGCAAGGCATTCTGCAACACGATCAAGAATGCGGGATATACTCCCGGTGTCTATGCCAACAAGACATGGCTGACATCCAAGATGGATGCAGGTGCTCTGAGCGGTTACAAGATCTGGCTGGCACAGTATGCCAAGACCCCGACCTATACCGGCAGATATGATCTGTGGCAGTACAGATCCGACGGAAAAGTCAGCGGTATCAGCGGCAAAGTCGATTTAAATATCAGCTACCTGGGATATTAAGATTTGCAATAAAGCCAAGACCGACTGCTCGCAGGCGGTTCTGGTGCTTTATTAGCAAATCAAACACACATGAGCAAGTAGGACGATAGTCCGGAATGCGAATGGGTGTTACGGATTCGAGAGCACGAAGTGCGGAGAAGCCGTGTTAATATTTACAATGAACAGTCGGTGAGACTGCTCGCAGGCAGGACGATAGCCCGTGTTGCTATCCACCCTATTTTATGGTAGACTATCACTATCTATAGCAAAATGCGCACACCTGCGCAGAACGGAGAGAAAATGAGGACTTATCTGGTAACAGGCGGTGCCGGTTTTATCGGTTCCAACTACATTCATTACATGTTCAAAAAATACGATAACGAGATCCGTATCATTAATGTGGATGCCCTGACCTATGCGGGAAACCTGGAGAATCTCAAGGATGTGGAGAAGCGTGATAATTACACTTTCGTGAAGGCAAATATCTGCGACAAGGAAGCCATCGGCAAAATTTTCGCGGAGAACGATATTGACCGCGTGGTACATTTCGCAGCCGAAAGCCATGTAGACAGAAGTATCCGTAACCCGGAGATCTTCGTACAGACCAACGTGCTGGGTACCGCAGTGATGTTAAACTGTGCCAAGGCAGCCTGGGAGCTTCCAGACGGCAGCTTCAAGGAGGGCAAAAAGTTCCTGCATGTATCTACGGATGAGGTCTACGGATCTCTTCCCGATGATGACAATGCTTTCTTCTATGAGACCACGCCTTACGATCCCCACAGTCCTTACTCTGCAAGTAAGGCAAGCTCGGACATGCTGGTGAAGGCATACATGGATACCTATCATTTCCCTGCCAATATCACCAACTGCTCCAACAATTACGGTCCTTTCCAGTTCCCCGAGAAGCTGATTCCTCTGATCATCAACAATGCCCTTCACGGCAAGAAGCTTCCGGTATACGGAGACGGCAAAAATGTCCGCGACTGGCTGTATGTAGAGGATCATGCGAAGGCCATCGACATGGTACAGGAGCAGGGAAGACTGTTCCAGACTTACAATATTGGCGGACACAACGAGAAGCAGAACATCGAGATCATCCATATTATCATCGAGACCTTACAGGAGATGCTTCCCGATTCCGATCCCCGCAAGGCACATATCAACAACGATCTGATCACTTACGTGGAAGACCGTAAGGGACATGACAGAAGATATGCCATCGCGCCGGACAAGATCAAGGCAGAGATCGGCTGGTATCCCGAGACCATGTTCAAGGAAGGTATCCGCAAGACCATCGCCTGGTACTTCGAGCATGAAGACTGGATGAACAATGTGACCAGTGGCGATTACCAGAAATACTACAATGAAATGTATGAGGAAAAGTAAAGAATATCTGCTAAATGGGAACGATGAACGTCGTTCCCATTCGGTGTGTTAAAAAACAAGTATTTTAAGGAGGTTTTTATGAAAGGAATTATACTGGCGGGAGGTTCCGGAACCAGACTTTATCCCCTGACAAAAGCAATATCCAAGCAGATCATGCCGGTGTACGATAAACCGATGATCTATTATCCCCTGTCAACCCTGATGCTGGCAGATATCAGAGAGGTGCTGATCATTTCCACCCCGAGAGATCTTCCGGTATTCAAAGAGTTATTGGGAGACGGCAGTCAGTTGGGTATGCGTCTCGAGTATGCGGTGCAGGACAAACCCCGTGGCCTCGCGGATGCTTTTATCATCGGAGCGGAATTCATCGGTAACGACAGAGTGGCACTGGTACTGGGAGATAATATTTTCTACGGGCAGAGCTTTTCGGCAGTGCTTCGTAAAGTAGCCGCCAGAGAAAAAGGCGCGACCATCTTCGGTTATTATGTGCGCGATCCCAGAGAATACGGCGTAGTGGAGTTCGATGAGAACGGCAAGGCACTTTCTATCGAGGAGAAGCCGGAGCATCCCAAGAGCAATTATGCAGTTCCCGGACTGTATTTCTATGATAACGATGTAGTGGAGATCGCGAAGAACGTAAAGCCCTCCGCAAGAGGTGAGATCGAGATCACCAGTATTAATAACGAGTACCTGAACAGAGGAACCCTGCAGGTAGAGACTCTGGGTCGTGGATTCGCATGGCTGGATACCGGCAATCACGATGCACTTCTGGATGCGGCAGATTTCGTGGCAGCGTTCCAGAAGAGACAGGGATTGTATATTTCCTGTATCGAGGAGATCGCTTTCAAACGTGGATTTATTGATAAAGAGCAGCTGCTGGCACTGGCAGAGCCGCTGCTGAAGACGAATTACGGTAAATATCTGGTAGAGGTAGCAAATGGACTCTAAGCTGCGGAAAATGGGGATCCTGGCCTCCATGGCGGTGATCCTGCTGGTGGCACTGGCGGTAATGTATGTGAACAGGGAACAACTGTCCCCCACATCCGGCCAGAACACGGAGGTGTCCGGAGCGCAGAATGCAGGTGACGGCGAAGCAGTGGATCCCGTGCCGGAAGGCACCGGGGAGACGGACACCGCGGAAGCGGATGGCAGGATCGGCAACGACCTGAAAGCCTTTTTAAAAGATAATACGTTTTTTGATCCGGATGTGAATCCAATCCTGGAGGCGGCGAAAGATAACAGCCACCGCCTGTCACTGGTGGCGACTTCCGTGGAAAAGGATCTGCGCATCCAGATCGTGGACAATGAAGGTGTACCGGTGACCGGAGAGAGTTTCTATGTCCGGGTGGACGGTCTGGGAGATTACAAAGATCTGGATCAGGACGGCGTGATCTACATTGCTGATCTGGATTCCGGCGATTATTATATGGAACTGTTACCCATCGAAGGATATAAAGTTCCCATCACCGAGACCAAAGTGCATGTAAAAGAAAAAGTGGAATATCTGGCCATTGATGATATTTCTCTGTTGATCAAGACAGAGGATGAAGTCGATGCGGATGCCGAGGACAGTGCTGTGGCAGGAGCTTTGGCAGATGCGGACAAGACCGAGATCCAAAAGCTGCAGACTACATCCGGCAATGCGAAGGTCGGCATCGATGTGTCCAAGTGGAACGGCACTATCGACTGGGATAAGGTGAAAAATGCCGGAGTGCAGTTTGCCATCGTTCGTGCGGGCTACCGCGGTTCGGTTACGGGAAGTCTGGTGGAGGATCCACAGTTTGTCGCCAACATGAAAGGTGCAACAGCCGCTGGGATTCCGGTGGGCGTGTACTTTTTTACCCAGGCTACAGATGAGAAAGAGGCGGTGGAAGAGGCTTCTGCCGTGCTGGAGCTGATCCGTGATTTCCAACTGAGCTATCCTGTATTTATTGATACGGAGGGTGCCGGAGGAAACGGCCGGGCGGACGGACTGGATGCGGAGACCAGAACCCTGGTATGTGAGGCTTTTTGCCGGACGGTAGAAAATGCCGGATATACGGCAGGCGTCTATGCCAGCCGCAACTGGTACAACAATAATCTGCAGACCGCCAGACTGGAGAACTATCATATCTGGCTTGCGGAGTACCGCAGTGTGCCGTTATATCAGGGATATTACAAGACCTGGCAGTATACCTCCAAGGGAAAAGTGGACGGTATCGAAGGCAGAGTCGATATGAATATCACCTATGAATGAAAATAATAAAGAGTGAGGATGAAATAAATGGGCAAGATAACAGTAGAAACATGTGAAATCGAAGGATTGAAGATCATTACCCCCACGGTATTCGGTGATGCCAGAGGGTATTTCATGGAGACTTATAATTACAATGATCTTAAAGCAGCGGGAATCCCGGAAGTGTTTGTACAGGATAATCAGTCTGCTTCTAAAAAAGGAGTTCTCAGAGGCCTTCATTTTCAGAAGCATTTTCCGCAGGACAAGCTGGTACGTGTGATCCGCGGAGAAGTCTATGATGTGGCCGTGGATCTGAGGGAAGGCTCCAAGACTTTCGGGCAGTGGTATGGTGTACTTTTGTCTGAGGAGAACAAGAAGCAGTTCTTTATTCCGAAAAATTTCGCGCATGGATTTCTGGTACTGTCCGATTACGCAGAGTTCTGCTACAAATGTACCGATTTTTATCATCCGGATGATGAGGGCGGTATTGCATATAACACGCCGGATATCGGTGTGGAATGGCCCATCCCCGAAGGTATGGAACTGATATTATCCGAGAAGGATACCAAGTGGGGCACTCTGGAACAGTACATGAAGGAAAAAGAGCATGAAAAAAAGTGTGAAAATCAGTAAGAAAACAGGTATTGCCCTGTTCGTGACAGCGGCAGTGATCATGGCTCTGCTCATCGTGTTCCATAAGAATCCGGGACCTGCTGTGGATCAAAGCCAGGAGCTGGCGAAAAAGATCATCTCCTGCGTTGTCATTGCGGCGGCATGCTTTGCGTTTATCCACTGGTACGATAAATTTACCGGACTGCCGGTAGAGTTATTCCAGAATAGACATCTGATCTGGAAGCTGGCGAAAAACGATTTTAAAAAGAGATATGCGGGTTCTTACCTGGGCGCGGTCTGGGCGATGGCACAGCCGGTGGTAACCGTGGCGATGTATTACATCGTCTTCGACAAGATCATGGGAAATACCAGCACACCCCTGCGGGAGGGCGTGGAAGTGCCTTTTGTACTTTTCCTGACAGCGGGACTGGTGCCTTGGTTCTACTTCAGTGAGGCACTGAACAACGGCACCAATGCACTCTTAGAGTACAACTATCTGGTGAAAAAAGTAGTATTTAAGATCAGCATCCTGCCGATCATCAAGATTATTGCGGCTACTTTTATCCATGTATTTTTCGTGTGTCTCCTGTTGATCGTAGCGGCTATTTACGGCTATTACCCCACAATCTACACTATACAGATCATTTATTACAGTTTTTGCCTGTTTATATTTGTGCTGGCACTCAGCTACACCACGTGTGCGGTAGTGGTGTTTTTCCGGGATCTGTCCCAGATCATCAGCATCGGATTGCAGATCGGCATGTGGGCAACCCCCATTTTGTGGAATCTGGACGCGCTGTCCCCGGAGTGGATCATGATCCTGAAGCTGAATCCGCTGGTCTATATCGTGAATGGCTATCGCAGTGCGATCTACGAGAAAGAATGGTTTTTCCGGGATTTCTTCTCCACGATGTATTTCTGGATCGTGACAGTGGTATTGTTCGGACTGGGTGCTGTGATCTTTAAGAGACTGAAAGTGCATTTCGCAGATGTATTGTAATACGAAGGACTGTTACCATTCCGAGAATTCGAGGAACGGAGAAAACATATTGTAAAAATAAACAGAGCATGGCAAAAAGCTTTTATAAATGAAGAACCTTGTGGGGAGGTACTGCATTACGGAACTGTTGTGGGGGAAACAGAAAGGGTGAAAGTAATTGAAGGGTGCTCTTGAAAAGTTAAGAAAAATATTGTTATGGAAGCCGGGCGGGGTACTGCTGGCAGTGGGCTGTTGCGGACTGCTGGTGTTAGCACTGATCCCACTGTTTCGACTGACGATTTATGCGGTTCCTTATTATGACGACTATAATTTTGGAAGATTTGCCAGAGCTGCCATAGAGCAGGAGCAGTCGAAATGGGCGGCAATCTCCGGTGCACTGGATTGTTCCAGAACCCAGTGGTATGCATGGCAGGGAACGTATTCTTCTATTTTTTTCATGACACTGATGCCGGCTGTCTGGGGAGAACAGTATTATTTCTTAGGACCGGTGTTCATTCTGTTACTGCTTTTGGCGGGAAGCATGGTGTTTACCCACGTGATCCTGCGGAAAGTCTTCCGAATGGAGAAATGGAGCAGCCTGGCAATTCAGGCAGTGATCACTATAGCGGAATTTATGTTTATCTATTCCGCGCAGAGCGGCTTCTACTGGTATAACGGCGGGATCCACTATGTGGGAATGCATGGTTTCGGACTTTTGTTTTTGTCTGTGGCCATCTGCCTGGAGAGAGCAGAGGGCAGAACCGCGAAAGGTCTGTTATTCACTGCATCGGTTCTGCTTGCCATGATTACGGCGGGAAGCAATTTCGTCACGGCATTGCAGGGATTATTGTGTCTTCTGACCATCCTTCTGGTCAGCGTGGTAGTGGAACGGCGCAGGACGGGGCTGTGGCTGCTGCCGTCTACACTGGTGTATATCATAGGCTTCGGCCTGAATGTGGCGGCTCCGGGAAATTCCGTACGTGCCCGCAGTTATGTGGGCTGGGGTTACGGACCGCTGGAGTCCATCGGCAGATCATTTTTGGAAGCCGTGAAACACATTCCGGAATATACCGGACCGGTGGTTCTGATGGTGATGTTATTGTTGGTACCTATGATCTGGCAGGCAGTGAAAAGCACGGATTACCGTTTTCGTTATCCGGGGATCGTACTCGCCTTGTCCTTCTGTCTGTATGCGACCGGCTATACACCGAGCCTGTATTCCCTGGGACATGCGGGACTGTCCAGAACTCTGAATGCAGTAAAAATCACGTATTTCATGTTGTTGTTTTTAAATGAGATCTATTGGTGCGGCTGGCTTAGACAGATACTGGAAAAAAGGACGGATAAGTCTGCACAGAAGCTGTCTGCACGAAATGGGGCAGCGGTCTGGTGGTATTATGTGATCATCGGTGTGATGTGTCTTATGATGTTTAAGGTATCACCTAATCAGGCGGGTCACTATTCTTCCTACGGAGCCTATTATTATGTGCACACCGGGGAGGCTTATAATTTCCATCAGGAATATCTGGAGCGGGTGGCAATTCTGTCCGGACCGGAAAAAGAAGTGCAGCTGCCGGCCTATCAGTTCCGCCCGTGGTTTTTGTGCATGGGAGAAATCTCCGAGGATGCGGACAATGAGGCCAACCGTTCTCTGGCCATGTGGTACCATAAAGACAGTGTAACACTGAAAGAAAAGGATTAAGACATTATGCAGGATAAGAGAAAACTGGCAATTGAAGTTGATAATGTCCAGAAAATCTATAAATTATATGATAAACCTTCGGACCGTCTGAAGGAAGCTTTCGGATTCGGTAAAAAGACCAAACATAAGCTCCACTATGCCCTGAAAGGCGTGAGTATGAAGATCTATCAGGGGGAAACCGTGGGAATCATCGGTACCAACGGTTCCGGTAAGTCCACCATCCTGAAGATCATCACCGGAGTATTGAATCCGACTTCCGGACGGGTGCTGGTCAACGGGCGTATCTCCGCTCTGCTGGAGCTGGGTGCCGGCTTCAATATGGAATACAACGGTATCGAGAATGTCTATCTGAATGGTACCATGATGGGATTTTCCGAAAAAGAGATCGAGGCAAAGCTGCCGGAGATCTTAAGCTTTGCGGATATCGGAGATTATGTCTATCAGCCGGTAAAGACCTATTCCAGCGGTATGTTCGTCCGTCTGGCTTTTGCTGTGGCTATTAAAATCGAGCCGGAGATCCTGATCGTGGACGAAGCACTGAGCGTCGGCGATGTATTTTTCCAGGCTAAATGTTATCATAAATTCGAAGAATTCAAGAAAATGGGCAAGACCATTGTGTTCGTCAGTCATGATCTGAGCAGTATCAGTAAATATTGCGACCGCGTCTATCTGCTGAACCAGGGAAATATTCTGGGAGAAGGCAGTCCCAAGGCCATGATCGATACTTATAAACGGGTACTGGTGGGACAGTACGATGAATCCGAAAATGCCGGTGAGGAATCGGAGAATCTCTTAGATGATGAAGATCTGCAGAGAGCCGCTGCGAAAAAGGCGGATGGCGCAGCCAAAGATGCTGCTGAGGCTTCCGCGGAGGCGAAGGGACAGAATCCCAATGCCCTGGAATACGGTACAAAGCAGGCACAGATCGAAGAATTTTATATTACGGATGACAGGGGTGTGCCTACCAATGCCATTCTGAAGGGTACAATGTTTACCATCCATATGAAGGTCCGGTTTATGGATCCTATACCGGCACCTATTTTTGCATTTTCCGTGAAAAATGTCATCGGTGTGGAGATCACCGGTACCAATACCATGATCGAGAAGGCGTTCTTAGACAGTGTGGAACCAGGTGATGTGAAAAATGTGACTTTTACACAGAAGATGAATCTGCAGGGCGGAGAATATCTGCTGTCTCTGGGAGTGACGGGGTACAATCAGGATACCTTTGAGGTCTATCACAGACTGTATGATGCCCTGAATATTACAGTAGTATCCGATAAAAACACCGTAGGCTATTATGATATGGATTCCAACACGAAAGTGTGGGATGCGGAGGAGAAATAAAGAATGACAGAGACCATCGGCAAAGTAACACTGAATCTGGATAAGTATCCCGGAGAGGATTATTATTGTGACGGCAGTGTGGAAGACGAGATTCTGGAGATTGTAAAAAAATACAGTACCGTGGAATATGACCGGATCATCGCAGAGAGAAAAAGCTGGCCGATCCTGTATCATCTGTCGGCTCTGCGGGAAAATATCGTGGATTTTCTTC
>ULJW01024448.1_pt1 | contig 10400 bp, 9 predicted proteins | sample 1950991 | NCBI WGS metagenome assembly ULJW01 (sample SAMEA4835484, study PRJEB28245) | human gut metagenome | biome: gut microbiome; material: fecal sample | place: Denmark | collected 2008 | reverse complement strand
ATCAAATTTAATATTTTAAATTATGATCTGAAGGATTTAGCCGAAAGCTCAGAAGGAATTGAAAACCGTCTTAAAAAGCTTAGTGGTAATACAATTGATGAGCTAATTGAAAGCATTAAAACTAAAAGATATAGCGAATCAAAAATTAGAAGACTTTTAATGGATAGCTGCTTTCTAATAAAAAAGGATGATATTTCCTATAGTATTAATAATTATGATTATATTAGAGTCTTAGGCTTTAACCAAAAGGGTCAGGAAATTTTAAAGAATATATCCGATATAAAAATATATACTAACATTAAGGAAGGCATTAATCCTATTTTAGATTTTGAAATTAAAATTGCTAAAATTCTTGATCTAATTTTCAAGAGAAATATTACCAAAATGGAAATAACTAAGCCCATAATAAAAGAGCATTTGGATTAATGCTCCTTTTATTATTATTTAGATAATATCTCTGCATGATCCTCAAATACAGCAATTGTGTATTCCCATTGTGCACTATAAGAACCATCATCAGTATAAATTGTCCAATCATTTGCAGAATCTACAAAGACATGACGCTTTCCTTCATTAATCATTGGTTCAATTGTAAATACCATACCTGGAGTAATAAGCATTCCTTCGCCTTTTTTACCAACGTGACAAACATATGGATCCTCATGAAGCTCAAGACCAACACCGTGACCTCCTACCTCTACTACTACAGAAAAACCATTTTGCTTAGCGTGCTTATTAATAATATATCCAATATCTCCTAATGTAGTTTGCCAAGGTACAATCGCCTCAAAGGCCTTATCAAGGCACTCCTTAGTAACACGAACAAGTCTTTCATGCTTAGGATCTGTTTTCCCACCAATAATATACATTCTTGAGGCATCACCATAGTAGCCATTTAATCTTGTTGTACAGTCAACATTAACAATATCACCAGGCATTAAAATATCCTTGCTTGATGGAATACCATGACAAACCTGATCATTAATTGAAGTACAGCATGATTTAGGGAAGCCCTCATAGCCAAGTGGTGCAGGATATCCTCCTAGCTCCTTAGATGTTCTATTAACAATTTGATCAATTTCTTCAGTTGTCATTAAAGGTCTGATGGCCTTTGAAACGGCATCTAATACCTTTGAGTTAGCAATTGAAGCTTGTCTAATTCCTTCGATTTGCTCATCAGATTTAATCATCGCATCTGTTGGGACAATAACATTCTTTTCTCTTAATTCACGTAAACGTGCTAAAATTTCTTCACGATTCATTGTTCATTCCTCATTTCTTCTTTAATTATACTTTAAATACATTTTTTCTTCAATCATTTTGTTCTAGATATTAGATTAAACTAACTAAAAAAATAAAAAGGAGCAATGCTCCTTAAATTAAGCCTTGCTCGATCATTGCCTGTGATACCTTTTTAAATCCAGCAATATTGGCACCCTTTAGGGTATCAAAATCATTTCCACATTCATGAGCAACCTGATATACAGTGCCAAAAATGTTTTCCATAATGTCCTTAAGCTTTGCATCAACCTCTTCAAATGTCCAAGCTAAACGAAGTGAATTTTGAGACATTTCAAGTCCACTAGTTGCAACACCACCAGCATTTGCAGCCTTAGCAGGTCCATATACAACATTATTATCAATAAAGTATTGGCTAGCCTCTAGGCTTGATGGCATATTAGCTCCCTCACAAACAGCGATAACACCATTTTTAACAAGCTCCTTAGCATCGTTAATATCTATTTCATTTTGAGTTGCACAAGGTAAGGCAATATCACATTTAATTTTCCAAATGCTCTTTGAATTTTCAAAATATTTAGCATCCTTATGAGTATCAAGGTATTCCTTAATTCTTCCACGCTTAACTTCCTTAAGCTCTCTTACAAAATCAAGGTCTATACCCTTTTCATCATAAATTACACCATTTGAATCACTCATAGCTATTACTGTAGCTCCAAGCTCAGTAGCCTTGTAGGCTGCATAGATTGCTACATTACCAGAGCCTGATACTACAACCTTTTTATTTTTAAATGATTCACCCTTTAGGCACTCTAAGGCCTTATTAGTGAAATAGCATAGACCATATCCTGTAGCCTCCTTACGAGCTAAAGATCCACCATAGCTTAAGCCCTTACCTGTTAAAACACCACATGATTCATTTTTAATTTTCTTATATTGACCATATAAATAGCCAATTTCCCTTCCACCAACACCAATATCACCGGCTGGCACATCAGTAAATTGACCAATATGACGATAAAGCTCTGTCATAAAGGCTTGACAGAAGCGCATAATTTCTGCATCTGATTTCCCCTTAGGATCAAAATCTGAGCCTCCCTTAGCACCACCCATAGGAAGTCCTGTTAAGGAATTCTTAAGTGTTTGCTCTAATCCTAAAAATTTAATAATTGATAAATTAACACTAGGATGGAATCTTAAACCACCCTTATAAGGCCCAATTGCACTATTAAATTGAACACGATAACCCCTATTTACCTGAATATTACCATTATCATCCTGCCAGCAAACTCTAAACATTACAATTCTTTCTGGTTCAACAAAACGTTCAAGAATATGATTTTTTTCAATTTCAGGATGAATACTAACGTAATCATCAAGTGTTGATAGAATTTCCTGGGCTGCTTGATTGAACTCAGGCTCATTAGGATTCTTCTTTTTTACATCATCAAGTACTTTTAATATATAATCATTCATAATTTTCACAACTCCTATGCTATTATGATAATACTTTTTATTCAAAAAGAAAAGAAAAAGTTGAATTTTATTTTTTTAGAATTCCACATTTATTATTTTTTTATCATAATTTTACTTTTTAAGCGATTATATTCAAATAATAAAGGAATCTCAATCATTTTTGCATTCAAAACTAAAACGCTTTCATTAAAAGTTGAAATAATCTTTTTATTGTCTTTAATTAAAATTACGTTATAATAAAATTGACAATAATGCATAGGGGGAACAAAAAAATGCTATTATCCGTAAAATTTATCAGTCCAGACAGTCCAATATGGCTTATAATTATTTTAATTCTTGCAGGCCTTGGACTTTTTCTTTATGGAATTAACCTAATGAGTACATCGCTTAAAACCTTAGCCGGTAATAAGCTAAAGCTTATAATTGAAAAATCAACCAATTCACCGATAAAGGGAATTTTGGTTGGTATTGCAATTACCGTTCTTATTCAATCATCTTCAGGTACAACTGCTCTTGTTGTAGGCCTTGTTAGTGCGGGATTAATGACCCTACCTCAATCAATTGGTGTCATAATGGGAGCTAACATTGGTACTACTATTACATCTGTATTAATAGGACTTCCTATTTCGGATTATTTTATTGTTTTTTCAGGAATTGGTGCCTTTATCTACTTCTTTAGTAAAAAGAAAAAGACTAAAGAGCTAGGCGCGGCTATTTTCGGCTTTGGTCTTCTTTTCTTCGGTCTTGCAATTATGTCAAGCTCATTAAATGTAATATTTGATAAAAATAAGGAGCTTGCAACTAATTTATTTGCTAAATTCTCATCTGTTCCTATTCTTGGGCTTTTAGTTGGTACTGTATTCACCGCTATTATTCAATCATCTGCTGCAGCTATTGGTATTTTACAAACCCTATTTGAATCAAATATTATCGGTCTTAAGGGTGCCCTTGCTATCCTAATTGGTTCAAATATTGGTACAACTATTACTGCTATTATGGCAGCGGCTGGAGCTCCTACAAATGCAAAGCGTACAGCCTGTGTCCATGCTCTATTTAATATTATCGGGGCCATTTTATTTATGTGTCTTTTAACTCCATATTATTTACTAATGGACCGTATCCAGGTATGGTGTCATCTAAATCCATCCTTAACAATTGCCGTTGCCCATATTATATTCAATCTTATTTCAACCTTTGTTCTTTTCTGGTTTAGAAATTATATGGCTAAATTTGCTTGCTTTATTTACAAATCAAAGGAAGAAAAAAATCCTATTTATCAAGGCCTTGCTGATTATTCATTATGTCAAAAGAGCCCAACCTTAGCCTTAGAATTTGCTAAAAATGCCATTGATTATATGTCAGGAATAACAGTTAAATATTTCAAATTAACGCGTGATTACTCCTTCCAAAATAATTCTCAAGCAGTCGATGAGGCCCAAGCATATGAGCTTGAACTAGATGATCTTGATAATAAAATCCATGACTATTTAATCAAAATCACACAGGTTGGTGTTGAAAAGGACGAATCAAATATTCTTTCAAAATATCTAGATACAATTAAGGATCTTGAAAGAATTGGTGATCACTGCTCAAATATTGTAGAATTCTTTAGAGATAGATACAGTGAGAATTTAGCTCTATCTAATGAAGGAGCATCAGACCTTAAAAATATGTATGATACTCTAGATGTAATGGTTACTAATTCTACTATTGCTATTTCAACAGGAAATAAGGATTTAGCAAATATTGTAATTGAAAATGAAGCTAAGGTTGATTTAATGGAGGAGGCTTACCGTAAGCGTCATATTCTTAGATTAAATCGTGGCGAATGTACAATTTCTAATTTTGATTATTATGTTGATATCCTTTCAAATCTTGAAAGAATTGGTGATCATACAGATAATATCGCATCTAACGTAATTTATGATGATTATCAAAGCCTTGCTCAAACAGGTCTAAAGGCAATATCAAATCTTGAGGAAAAATAAAAGATAACAAAAGCAATCTTCATTTGAGGATTGCTTTTAAAATATCATAATTAGGAATATTTTATTTTTTTTACTAACAGCTACCTGAACTTCATGGCCCTTGATAGCTTGCATATTTTTAGGATTAATAACACTATTAGTGATAAGAATTCTACCATCTCTGGTTTTAAGCTTTAAAGATAATCTAGGCATTGGTATAATACTAAAGCCAGATTCAAAGCCTACTACTCTCGCATCTAAAACCTGATTGTCTAAGGCTTTTTTTGTTTTTCTAATTAAAATTAATGCTGCTAGCAAAAATGGTAGAATTATAATAAATAAAACGCCTAAAATTGCTAAATAAAGTAGCCAAAAATCACTTTCAATAAGAGGTAATAAAAGCATAAAAAGCGAAAGCGCTAAATAAATAATTAAATAAAATTTAATAGCCTTTCTATAATGACTAATTGATAAATTTATCATCTTAGCCCTTTAAACCGCGTGATTGACGATCCATATCCTCAACAACAATATCAAAAATTTCACCCTTTGTACGGCAATAGCTTAATACATCCCATGGCTCATTTGTATGGAAATGAATTTTTAAAAGTTCATCATCACCTGCAACTACAAGGCAATCTCCTTTAAAATTATTGTTAAAATATTCAATTACCTCATCCTCATCTAAGTCTTCACCTTCAATAAGAAGCTGAGTATCATAACGATATTGAATCATACTATACCTTCTTTCTTGTTAATATTTTACTATAAAACTAATTGTAATGCAAACAATTTATAAGACTATAAAAGCTATCCTTATTATAATAAATTAAAGCTTAATTAATATTAAGAAATCAAAAAAGGAGGTAGCCCTCCTCTTTTATTAATCATCATAAGAATTATTTTAAATTATCCTTAAATGCTTTAATTAATTTTTCCTGACAGTATTCTAACTGATGAGTGTAAAATAAATCTAAGTAAGAATTAATCTTCTTCCATGATTTAACTTCAATACCTGCCAAAATTGGGTAGAAATAAACTCGGTTAGACTTAGCTGCTTCTAAATCTCCCGGTCCATCTCCAACCATAATAATATTACCTTGAGGATATCTCTTGCTTAAGCGCTCAAGACACTTTTCCTTAGTTCCTTCATTTTGTGTACAAAAAACAGAAACATAATCCATTAATCCAAATCGATTCCATTCGTTATATACTGCATCATAATTAGCGCTAGATACAACTGCGATATCGGCATTATTATACATTTTTTCTATTTGCTCTTTCGCATATTTAAATAGCCCAATTGATGCTTCTGGAAGCTCTTTAATATATTTATTAGTTAGATTTGACCATGCAAGACAGTCCTCTAATAGCTTTGAAGGAGATATTTTTAGATACTCCTCAAGGCTATTATTTGAGTAGCTTTTAGCATTTTTGATGAAATTATCTAAGTCCTCAAGATTCTCGATAGGCTTTAAATTTTCATTAATATATTTTAATGCCAAATTAAGGCCAAGGAAGCGATTAATTCCTCTTGTCAATGAATAAAGATTAATTCTTTCCCATTCCTTCATAGCCTTATCTTTAAATTCCTCTAAATGCCAGGTTTCAATTAAAGCTCTACCAAAGGCCTTTTCATGCTTGATTGTCATTGAATCAACTGCACAGCCATCACTATCAATACAAATTAAAAACTCATTATTAGGTGTAAAATCCTCAATTGTCATAGCTTAAGCTCCACCCTTCCACAAAAGGCATCTACAGGCGATATTCCTGTAAACTGCTCACGTCCTGTAAGCTTATCTATAATAGCCTCTAGGGTATGAGGCTGCTTATCATAAGCGTTAATATAAGTTTGAACCTCAGGTACATCAAACAAATGGAATGGACAGGAAAGCGAAATAAAGATAACAGGAAGCTCATGAGAATACCAAGGAACATCAAGTGAGCCCTTAGTAAATGCCCAGTTTAATCTTTGTACAGTACCATTTCCACCAACATTTGCAAGATGAATTACTAAATCATATTTTTCCTTAACAGAAGCAATTGATGTTTTTTGACCATATAGATTATTCATAATTTTAAACATATCCTCTGGCTTAGCACCCTCAAGCTTCTTTTCTAATGATTCAAAAATCTCAACCTCAAAGCCTTCCTTTTCAAGAAGCTCCTTAAATTGCTCAATATAATTTTTTTGCTTATTCATCATATTTCCAAATTTTGATAGTAAATTGGTTGACTCCTGAGGAACTAATAAAATTCGTTTATATCTTGAAGGAATAATTGGGAAAACATTAGGTTGATTATTTTTAACAAGAGTAATAGCCTCATGAGAGATTGCAGAAGCAACATTCTTATATTCCTCACAGCCAAAGCTCTTTAAATCCTCTTCTGTTTTAATTAGGCACTTAGTATTTAAGCCTAAATGTGCCTTTAAGCCTAAAATTCTTAAAACGGCATCATTTAAGCGCTCTTCTGTAATAATGCCCGCCTCTAATGCATCAGATACATATTTAATATCTTCCTCATAATCATTATAGAATAGCAGCATATCACAGCCCGCATTAATAGCCATTGGTAGTAGCTCACTGCGCTTTTTAATTCCAGAAAAACCTACCATATGTGAGGCATCAGTAATTACAACACCATTAAAATTAAGCTTTTCACGTAATAGATTAGTTAAAATCTCATACGAAATTGTTGCAGGAAGTAAATCATAATCTGTCATATTAGGATTAAAATGCTTCTGATAGCTTGGAAGCATTATATGACCAACCATAATAGCCTCAATACCGGCATCAATTAGGCTTTGATAAACCATACCAAAGCTCTTATCCCATTCCTCACATGAAAGACTATTTACACTATATGATAAATGCTGATCTCTTTCATCTAAACCATCTCCTGGAAAATGCTTAGCTGTACAAGCAATACCAGCATCATGTGCACCCTTAAGATATTCAAGTGAGCAATCTCTTACAAGGCTTGGGCTTGAACCAAAGCTTCTTGAGGAAATAATTGGATTGTGGAAATTCATATTAATATCTACAACTGGTGCAAATGTCATATTACATCCAATTGAGGTAGCCTCAAGACCTGAAATATGTCCTAGCTCATAGGCATTTTTTATATTATTAGTCGCACCAATTTTAATTCCACAGCCAACCTCAGTGCCTCCAGCAGCGGCACCATTACCGCCGCTTTCAGCATTACAGGCAATTAAAAGAGGAATCTTAGAGCTTTTTTGTAAAGCATTATTTTGATCCTGAAGCATTTTAGCAGGTCTATTTCCATAGCGAGCACCACCAAATTGCCTTTCCTTCGTTATTTTTTCAATAATAGCAGAATCTGATGTATTAATCATATCAATAAATAGCTGCTTAATTTTTTCTTCCTGTGACATTCCTTTAATGGTATTTTCTACCCATTTAAGCTCTTCTTCATTTAAATAAAACGGTTTTTTCTTTAAATCAACCATAATTATTATTCCTCCTTAATAAGGGAGGGACTCCCTTAATTATATTTGACTTGCAACGTCATAAGCACTCTTTATAGCATGCTCAATATTTGAAGGTCTTTCTCCAGCACAATCACCAACATAGTGAATTGGCTTAGTAACACCCTCAAGATTAGGTAATACCTTAACAGATGATAGGGCATTAACAATTGTATCAGCCTTTACAAGCTCTTCAGATACCTTGTTACCATCCTTATCAATTACCTCTGTTCTTACTCCTGCATTTGTAAATTCAAGAATTTTATGAAGTGGTAATAATTCAGTTTGATGCTCCTTAAAATCAGCCATCATAAATGGAATGATTGTTGATGACTCCTCAGCAGCAATTTTTTCCTTCATTTCAATAATAGAAACCTTATAGCCTCTTTGAGCTAGATATTCGGCTGTTTCAGTACCGACAAGACCACCACCACATACAGCGATTCTACCATATGGAATAGCATCTCCACTTAAAACATCCCATGAATCTAGAACATTTGAATTATCAATTCCAGGAATTCTTGGATGAAGACTCTTAGCACCTGTTGCAACTACAATTTCATCAAATTGATTAGCATCAGAAGCTGTAAATTCATGTCCTAATTCAAATTTGATAGGAAGCTTCTTTAAAATATTTTCATAATATAAAATACTTCTTCTCATTTCGGATTTACGAGGTGGAAGACAAGCTATATTAATTTGACCACCGATTTTAAGCTCACGCTCAAATAATGTTACCTCATGACCTCTAATAGCAAGAATTCGTGCAGCCTCAAGACCAGCAATACCGGCACCAACAACGCCTACCTTCTTCTTAGTCTTAGCCGCTTCAATATGACGCTCACCCTCATAGCCATTTTCTGCATTTAAAACACAAGAAATGAATCTGCGTCCCATAATAGCATCAGTACAGCCCTTATTGCACATCATGCAACGACGAATTGAACCTAAGTCTCCAGCTGCCACCTTAGAAGGTAGATTTGGATCAGTTAAAAGGCTACGACCAAAGGCAACATAATCACAAACTCCACGCTCTAATAAATCCTCAGCCATTTGAACAGATGCAATACGACCAACAAAACTTACAGGAATAGATATGGCAGCCTTAATAGCCTTAGTTTCTTCAAGCATAAAGCCATAGCGACGAGTTTCCATAGCTGGAATTGTATCATTCATATTACCAGTGTGATTTGCTTGAGCAACGTGAATAGCATTAACACCATGCTCTTCAAGAATTTTAGCAAATTTAACAGCCTCTTCAATTTGAAGACCACCCTTTCCCTGAAGGGCACCATTATCCATAACAGTTACAATTGGAAGCTTATATTCAATTGCGATATTTGGGCATTCCTTTCTAATTTCATCAACTACCATTAGAGCAAAGCGAGTACGATTTTCAAATGAACCACCAAATTCATCAGTACGATGGTTTAAAATTGTTGAACATAAAGAACCACATAGACGGTCTCCATGAATTTCAATAAAATCTACACCAGCAGCCTCAGCACGCTTAGCACAAGCAGCAATTTTGCTTGCAATTTCAATTAGCTCATCATGAGTTACCTCTGTTACAAAGTGAACCATATCATAATGAAGTAACTCAAGACCTTCCTTTTGCTGGCCCTTCATAAACATTTGCATAATTTTTTCAGCATGATACTCAGGATGGAAGATTTGAACGCCAAGCTTACAATCATATTTATGAAGCTCATCAGCAAGTCTCTTATAGGTTGGGATTTGTGAATCTGCAAATAGCTTTGGTGTTGGTGAAATTGTCATAATAGGTGTAACATCACCAATTACAACATAGCCAGCTCCACCTTTAGCTAAATTTACATAGAAATTAAATGAATGATCACCGATTGAACCATCCTTCTCCTCATAACCAGTTGTTAGAGGTGGAAACATAATACGATTTTTTAAAGTTAAATTACCAATCTTTAAAGGTTCTAAAATTTTCATGTTAATATCCTTCTTTTCTTCTTATTTTTCCATTCTATCTAAGGCTTCCCAGATTCCTGTAATATACATAGAGCCTAATGCTCTATCATATAAGCCATAGCCTGGCTTAGCCTTTTCATCCCAAATCATTCTTCCATGATCGGGTCTAATATATTTTGTATAACCGGCATCATGGTAGGCCTTAATCATACCAAACATATCAAGAGAACCACACTTTGAATAGTGAGCAGATTCCTCAAATGACTGGTCTCCTACTAGCT
>ULJW01022640.1_pt1 | contig 10663 bp, 10 predicted proteins | sample 1950991 | NCBI WGS metagenome assembly ULJW01 (sample SAMEA4835484, study PRJEB28245) | human gut metagenome | biome: gut microbiome; material: fecal sample | place: Denmark | collected 2008 | reverse complement strand
CTTAATGATGTTTTCAATCATTTCCTTGTTTTCACTAAATTCATCACCAAAAATTTCCTTCATTCTAATATATGAGGCCATATTACATGTTAGTTCAGGTAATTCCTTATCAGTTGTAGTTAACGCATCAAAATTGTAATTTGTTTTTATAAATGAAATAATATCCTTCTTAGTTGGTTGTTTTTTAGTTAAGAAAACATCACTAAAAATCTTTAATTTCATGATGGGATCAATAGGCCTACCATTAATTTGAATTTTATTTAAATATGACAAGCATGTATATTCAGAAAAAATCAAAGAATTTTTAGGCAAGCAATAATCATTCTCACCCCTTAGATAAGTACATTTGTTTTGCATACGTAAAATAAACTTTTCTGCTGTTTCATCAAGCTTAACAACTTTATCAAAATTCCATGGATAAATCTTTTCATCATCTCTTATTACCCAAGAATATTTAGATTCTTTATTTAGTGGTCCAACATAGTAAGGAACTTTATACTTAAAGGTTAAAATAATTTTATCCTTAATCGAATAACCATCATTAACCTCATTTAAAAATGGATAATACTTTGCTTGATTATTTAAAATTGTCTTTAATTCCTTTAAATGAAGCTGCATCGGAAATGCACCATTTTGATTAGAATTTTGTTTTAATAGTAACTCATTATTTTCCATTTTGTCTATAAAATATTTAATTTCAGCTTGAGCTTCATTGCTTTTAATATTTTTAAGACATTTTTCTAAATACTTGTAAAATTCTTCCCTTGATGCATGTTTAAATCGCTTAACCTTACAATTTACATCATTAAATCCAACATAAGCTACATAATTAGCTACATCCTTATCTCTAATTCTAAAAATATCGTTATAATAAGCACTATCATATTTTTTAAAAAGTAGTTTTAAACGATTTAGATCATTTTGATGCTCATCATATATTCTAATCATTGAATTAGAAATTGTATTTGAGCTTGATAAAATCTTATTTACAAAGAAAAAGTCTGTAACATCCTTTATTCTAGTAATCATTTCAATAATAGCCTTAATTTCAGGAGCAGTACTAATACCATCTTCGATTTTACTTTCTAATTCCTCAGATGCAATTTTAATTTCTACTTTTGGATATTTATTATTTTTTATAACTGAAAGACTTGAAATATTAACCTTCTCGCTTCCACTTAAAAAAGGAATAACCAACTCATTATAAATTGATTTTTTATCCACCTTAAATAAATCCAATAATGCTTTTTTCTTATTAGAGATTCCTTTTGTATGAACTATCGTTGTTTTTAATTTACCTAAAAAATCATCATCGATATTTTCAATCTTTTCAAAATAACGAGCTGAATAGTCCTCGTCATCTACAAGTTCATTTGATATTTCATCTAAAATATCATTAAAATCTAAAAAGAATTGCTTAACTGAAGAATAATCACTAGATGAAAACTCCTCGCCTGGATATAAGAAATTTCCCCTATATTTAACAATATGAGCAACCGCAAGATATAGCATTCTAATATCGAATTTTCTATCCTCATCTTGCATAGCCTGTCTTAAATGATATATGGTTGGATATTCTGCATAAAAATTCTTATCTGTATATTCTGATGTAAATAAATTGTAGGTATTATTATTTTTCTTATCTTCAAAATAATAAAATGAATCATCTAATCGTTCAAAAAAGCTAGGATCAATACTACAAATTTCCTTAGTAAAGAAAGAACGTAAAATATCCATTCGTTCCTTACGACGTAATAATCTCCTTCTTGATTTTCGAAAGCCACCTCTATCCTTAGCCGTTTTGGCTTCATCAAACATTCTAACGCCCCAAAATGTATGACCATTTTTCTTAATAAGCTTATTGTTATCATCTAAAAGAGCATATCCTACACTATTCGTTCCTATATCTAATCCTAAACGTAATTTTTTAAAAGTCACTTCGGTATTTTTCATTTTAACCCTCCTAAAATATTTGACAAATTCTTGTTATTACTCTATAATTTAATTGTAAATAACATAACGAGTGCAAATAAGCGTTTCGCGAAAATTTACTGTGGCCCTGCTGTGGGGCCTTTTTTATTTTCAGAATTTATCTCAACGACAATTTATAACTTTATTCTAGCATTTTTAAAGATATTTTACTATATGATATCAATTTAAAAATCATAATTATTCAAAAAAGAGGCTTGACCATATGGCAATCCTCTTTCTATTTATTTGAAATATAATCTATTATATCATTAATAGCCTTAGCCATTAAATCTGTACTCATAGTAGGGAATTTTGTTGTTTGTCCCTCATAACAAGGAAGATGTACAAATAAAGCATTTCCCTTCATTAAATCAAGAGCTGTGTAATATGTAGTATTGCAAATATAGGCACCTGCACTTAATGATAAGTAACAAGAATTTTTTTCATTTAGCCTTGATACTAAATCTTCAATTTCAAGATTTGTCTTAAGAGCTAGACTTCCATTTTCCTTAACAAAACCTCTATCTTTTAATACTCCATCGTTATCAGGAATAGATCCTCTTGTATAATTTATACCAAGCATTTCTATTCTAAGCTTTTTCTCACCACTTGCTTGACCTAGGCATAATACAAAATCAGGCTTTATGCAAGAAATAGCTTCTTTTAGCTTTTCCTTAGCCCTTTTATAGGATACAGGAAGGATTAGCTTATTTTTATAATCTAGTTTCTTTAAAACCTCAAGGCTTGAATTGCCACTTAGCTCACCAAATTCTTCAAAGGCTGTAACTAATATTTTCATTTAAGCACCGTAATTGAATAGCCTGTTTCAAATCCCTTTTGAGAGTCTAATTCAATAATCTCCTTCTTCTTGCTAATTTCTTCTTCAGGTATATCATAATCAGGAAGCCCCCACCATGGCTCTACACAAATAAAATTACCCGTTTCTTCCATTGACCAGATTGCCACAATTGGAGCATTTAAAACATCAAATATAAAACAATTATCATTTATTTTAAGCTTTATTGACTTAACCTTTCTAGCATCATAAATAAGCGTATGATATGCTGTAATTTCTTCTTTTGAAATCTTCTTATAACCATTAATATTTATATTACGCTCTCCTACAATCTGACTTCCTTCTTCATTTAATAAATATTGCTTATGAAATATTCCATCTACTTCAATTGCAACATTTTCAAATTCGCCATTTATCAAATTAACACCTAAAGCTGGATGACCGCCAACTGAAAAATACATTGTTTTATCATTTTTATTTATAACATGATATTTAATAGAAATTTTATCATTCTCAAGTTTATAGGTTATTTCAAAATGAAATTTAAAAGGGTACAGCTTAAGTGTTTCTTCATTATCATCAAAGCCAAGTGTAATTTCTTCTTCATTTTGACTTACAAGATAAACATCATTATATCTAATTAGTCCATGATTTTTTAGTGAATATGATTTACCATCAACCTTATATCTATGATTTTTTAACGCTGCTATTACTGGAAATATAACAACATCCTGACCACTCCATGATCTTCCATCTGGTTGATATAATAATTCTTTTTTCTTTCTCTTATCATAGATACTTTTTAAACATCCACCATGGGGATTGATTTCAATTTTTAAAAATTCATTTTCAATTATATACATAAAAAACTCCTTTAAAGCTTAAAAGACAACGGATATCCGTTGTCAATTAATTATTTTTTATCTACAATAACACTACCTGATGTAGTCCAGTTATATTGTAATTCTTTTGTTTTATTATAAAAATCACTACTATATGTTTTAGTATCACCAGATACTGTAGCAGTTAAAACCTCAGACTTAACAGGAATAAGTACAAAGCTAATAATTGAAAGTGTATTGTCATCCTTACCTGAATAATAGCTAAATAATGCTGGAATATAAGCTATATATACAGCTTGATTTTCAGTGTTTTCGGCAACATTAAGTGAATTTGAATATGATTCTTGTACATCAGCCGTAAATAAAGATATTTTATTTGAAATTGAAGTAGATACTTCCTCTCTTGCAATAGCGCTAGAGATTTGTGATTTGAAGCTTAAAATAGCTGAATTCATTACACCATAGTTACTTGAAACACTACCTGTAGCTGTTTGTGACTTTGTTAATTCAACTAAATGAGTACGAACCATTGAATCATAGCTATCAGCCTTAGGAAGTCTTAAGGTAAAGTGAGCCCCAGTAACCGCTTCATTATCCTTATTAATAATGTCGCTACCGTATACTAAATCAACGTTTGGAGTTTCATCATTATATCCATCCTTTAAAGCCCATTCTTTTGCAAGAGTTGTCTTTAAAGCTGAATTATCAACTCCAGTTTTATTATTTTTACTTGAGCATGACGCAAGACCAGCAACTAGTAATGCACCAGCAGTTAATGTTAATAGTTTTTTCATTTAGAATCGTCCTTTCTTGGAATATACGCAAGATATTATAACATAGAATATAAAATTTGAAAAGTTTTTTTATTTTTGTTTTTTAGCACGGGGATGAGCCGCCATATATTCAGATTTCATTTTCTCCACACTAACATGAGTATAAATTTGTGTTGTCGATAAATTACTATGTCCAAGGAGCTCCTGAACACTTCTTAAATCAGCCCCATTATCAAGCAAGGCTGTAGCAAAGCTATGCCTTAGCATATGGGGAGTAATTTTATAGGTATCACCCATTTTATCAATAATGGTGTTAAGAATAACCCTTACACCTCTTGGGGTTAAATCACCCCCATGGTTATTAATAAATAGCCTTCTACTTTCAATATTATCGCCTTTTTTCAAAAGCTCTAATCTTTCGAATGATATATATTTAAGAAGCTTTTCCTTAAGCTCATCATACATTATAACAATTCTATCCTTGTCGCCCTTTCCATGAATATGAATTGTTAAATTTGAAAAATCTAAATTTCCAATTTCTAAATCACACATTTCAGACACACGAAGACCACAGCCATAAAGAATAGATATAATCAAATAATTCCTTAGCCCCATTGGTGTTTTTTGATCAATAGAATTCATCATATCCATTATTTCTTTATTTTTAAGAATTTCTGGTAGTCTTTTAGGCTTTTTTATTGAGGAAATATCCTCAAAAAAATTCTTATCAACCACATGCCGCTTCATTAAGAAATCATAAAATGTTCTTAATGATGATAAATGCCTATTAATTGTTGTAGCTGAATAATCAAGCGAATTCATATAAACTAAATAATTTTTAGCTGGAAGTGGATTCATTATTCTTGTAAGTGATGGAGCCATTCTTTTTTTCTTTAAAAAATCACTGAATTCAAGAATATCAGTCTTATAACTAATAACAGTATTTTCACTATAATTTCTAACTGAAGAAAGATAATCAATAAAATTCATTAAGGCTTCATCATCAGTCATTTAATTCCTCTACCTCTTTTTCCATTTGCTCAAGCGCAACCTTACCATATAAGGCCTTTCTTTCCTTCTTTTTATGCTTAAACTCTAGATCAGCCATAATTCCAAAATTAGCATTCATTGGCTCAAAGCCATTAGGATTAGCATTACAAATATAGTAAGCCATGGACCCTATCGCTGTTTTACGAGAAAACTCGTGAAGAGGCTTACCTTGTAAATATCTATCCATATTAATCGCCGATACAATTCCTGAGGCAGCTGATTCTACATAGCCCTCAACACCAGAAAGCTGACCTGCAAAGAAAATATTAGGATATTTCTTAGTTTGATAGCTTGGATTTAAAATACGAGGGGCATTAATGAATGAATTACGATGCATAACCCCATACTTAGTAAATGTAGCATGCTCAAGACCTGGAATCATACTAAAGACACGCTTTTGCTCAGGCCACTTTAGGTGAGTTTGGAAGCCAACAAGATTATACATTGTTTTAGCAGCGTCATCCTGACGAAGCTGAACAACGGCATATGGCCTTGTACCATCTGGTGTTTCAAGGCCTACAGGCTTTAAAGGTCCAAATAAAAGGGTTTGAGGTCCACGCTTAGCCATAATTTCAACTGGCATACAGCCTTCAAATACCCTAACCTCATCACCCTTTGATGATTCAGTAGGAATTTCTTCAAATTCATGTGGCACAACACCCTCAGCATTTATAAGCTCCGTATAGAAAGCATCAAATTCTTCCTTAGTCATTGGACAGTTAAGATATGAGGCCTCACCCTTATCATATCTTGATTTTAAATATACCTTATTATAATCAAGCGTATCAGCTAAAACAATCGGTGCAGCTGCGTCATAAAAATGGAAGTTGTCGCTTTCAAACATCTTAATAATATTATTTGCAAGCTCATCAGCTGTAAGCGGACCTGTTGCAATAATAGTAGGCTCATCCGGATTAATGCTTGTAACCTCATCATAAATTATTTCAATATTAGGATTTGCCTTAATTTCTTCTGTAATTGCTAATGAAAAGCCCTCTCTATCAACCGCTAAAGCTCCACCAGCCTCAACCCTATGAGCACGAGCCTGTCTAATAACTAAAGAGTCAAGCATTTCCATTTCTCTTTTTAAAATACCAACCGCATTTTCAAGCGAATCAGCTCTTAAGGAATTTGAGCAAACAAGCTCACCAAATTTTTCAGTTTTATGAGCAGGAGTCATTTTCTTAGGACGCATTTCATAAAGCTTAACCTTATATCCTTTTTTTGCTAAATAGGATGCAGCCTCGCAGCCAGCAAGGCCTGCACCAATTACCTTTACTTCTTTCATATTATCACCTATGGTTTCATTATAGCATTTATTTTTTAAATTTTATCTCAATTTATTATATTTAGATTTTAAAATATATGCAAGAAAAAAATAAAAAAGGGCTTTGCCCTACTATTTAATAATAATTGTTTCTCCCGGACGAAGCCACTTATCTTTATTTAAATTTAAAAGCTCATATGGTGTAAGCCCCGTTTTAGACATAATATAATCTAAGCTATCCGTCTCCACAATGGTATATTTATTATTTGCTGGTGTTAAGTTCTTGTTATCAACAACTTCAATTTGAAGCACCTCATCTAAATAACCTGTTGTATTGTAGCCATTTTTAATCAAATATTCCTTTAGGCTTATTTTATTACAGGTTTCCTTTGTAGTTTTATGTGGAATAAAAAGAATTTGATTTGGATAAATCATCGATGATGCTAAATTGTTTAAAGCTACAATATCCGAAACAGAAACATTGTATTTTTTAGCAATCTCGTATAAGGTATCACCCTTTTCAACCAAGTGTTTTGTTGTGTCTCTTAAGCTTTCACGGTTAATAAATTTTTCAAAGCCATAATTTTGATACACTATTTTCACCCCATAAATATTTTATGAGATGAAAATAAATGTGTTCATAAATCACTTTAAAATTTCGCAAACTAATTTAGCAAAGGGGTATTCTCTTTGAGCTACAAGCCTTGCAATAGGAGTATCAGTCATCGACTCATAAAGATGCAAAAGCTCATCATTATCAACCCAGCAAATTTTATCAATTAAAGAATCTCCTTCAGATACATGATGAATATGCGTCTTAGAAATCGTTTTACATAAAAAGAAATGATTTTCATTTTGACGCTTAATTAAATTATATTCATCACTAACACAGCCTAAATAGCTTACAATTTCACATTTATAGCCAATTTCCTCATCAAGCTCTCTTAGGACCGCCTCTTCTTTTTTTTCACCATCATCAACGCCACCACCTGATGTTTCATAATAATCACGGTGGCCAAAGATATCATCACCCTTAATATGTAAAATAGCGATTTTATTATCATCATTAATAACAAAGGCTCTAGCAACCTGTCTTTTGTGGGTATAGCCATTATTAGGAAATTCAATATCATGAAGGGTTAAATTTAAAGTATTCATTTTCTCACCTATTATTTTTAAAAAAATAGGACACCAAATGGCATCCTATTCTTATCTTGTTTTTTTATCTTACTTAACGTTTTCAGCGAAGTACTTAATTGTTCTAACCATTTGGCTAGTGTATGAATTTTCATTATCATACCAAGAAACAACTTCAACTTGGTAAGTATCCTCATCAATCTTAGATACCATAGTTTGAGTTGAATCGAATAATGAACCATAAGTCATACCGATAACATCTGAAGAAACGATTGGGTCAACATTGTAACCGAAAGTCTCTGGATCAGAAGCAGCCTTCATAGCAGCATTAACACTATCAACAGTAATGTCCTTACCCTTAACAACAGCAACTAGAATTGTAGTTGATCCTGTAGGAACTGGAACACGTTGAGCAGCACCAATTAGCTTACCCTTTAATTCAGGGATAACTAGACCGATAGCCTTAGCAGCACCAGTTGAGTTTGGAACGATGTTGCAAGCACCAGCACGGCTTCTTCTTAAATCACCCTTACGTTGAGGACCATCAAGAATCATTTGATCTCCTGTGTAAGCGTGAATTGTAGTCATAATACCACTTTGAATAGGTGCGTAATCATTTAATGCCTTAGCCATAGGAGCTAAGCAGTTAGTTGTACAAGATGCAGCAGAAATAATCTTATCTCCATCTGTTAAAATGTTGTGGTTTACATTGTAAACTACAGTCTTAGGCATTGCGAAATGCTCAGGATCCTTCTTGCAAGCAGCTGGAGCTGAAATAACAACCTTCTTAGCACCTGCTAAAATGTGCTTATTTGCATCAGCAACATCTGTATAGAAACCAGTACATTCAAGAACAACGTCAACATCTAATTCCTTCCAAGGACAGTTAATAGCGTCCTTCTCAGCATAAATCTTGATTGTCTTACCTTTTACAGTAATTGTACCTGCCTCATCATCTGCAGTTACATCATTTTCATGACCCATCTCAACATATCTTCCTTGAGCTGTATCATACTTTAATAAGTGAGCTAACATTTTAGGGCTTGTTAAGTCGTTGATAGCAACAACTTCATAACCTTCAGCACCAAACATTTGTCTGAAAGCTAGACGACCAATACGTCCAAAACCATTAATAGCAACTTTAACCATATTAATAAAATCCTCCTAATAATATTTGATTTTCATCAATAATATTCTACCACTTTTTTTTAAATTATCAACTAGTATTATACAAAAAAAGTCAAGAATCATTTACAATGATTTGCACTCGTAAAGATAGATTGCTTATCATTTAAGCTTTTACTTATCAAAATTTACAAATTGTGACTGCTAAAGTATTTATAATAAATATGAAAGGATGATTTTATGAATTATATTCCCTATGTAGTTGATCAAAAAAATGAAAGAGGATATGACATCTTCTCCCGTCTTTTAAATGATAGAATTATTATGCTTAGTGGTGAGGTCAATGATGAAAGTGCAGGAATCATAGTAGCATCCCTTTTGTACCTTGATTCTATTTCACATGATAAAATAAACCTTTATATTAATTCCGGAGGAGGAAGTGTAACCGCCGGTATGCAAATTATTGATACAATGAGCTTTATTTCCTCTCCTGTTGAAACAATTTGTCTTGGCTGTGCAATGTCAATGGCAGCGGTAATTCTTGCATGTGGAGAAAAAAGAATGCGCTATGCTCTTTTAAATAGCGAAATTATGATTCATCAGCCTAGTGGAGGCTTTAATGGTACTGAGCTTGATGTTAAAATTTATGCCTCAAGGCTAAGTAAAATTAAGGATAAGCTTTATAAAATCCTAGCCGAAAAAACTGGAAATAATCTTAAGCTAATTGAAGAAAAATCCCAAAGAGATTGCTTCCTCGATAGTGAGGAGGCTCTAAGCTTTGGGATTATTGACAAAATTATCAGTAAACGTCCTAGATAAAGTTTTTAATTAGGCGTTTAATTAAGGTTATACCATTTTTAGCATACCTTATTTTCTTATCAGATAGGGTAATTGCAATTGAATTAAAATTATCAATATTAATACTCTTAGAATCTACTGTTATCCAAATTGTAGAATTTTCCTCTGATTTAAACTCTACCTCATGACGCTTAGATAAAACTAAGGGTGACGATAGAGTGTGGAAAATTTTAGAATTAATTGGAGCTATTTCAGTTACCTGGAAGGCATCTAAGGATGCATCTATAACTGCTCCTCCTAATGATTTATTGTAGGCAGTTGAGCCTGCAGGAGTGGAAATACAAATTCCTGTTCCTCTAAAATGCTCAAGTAAGATATTATCCATGAATACATCAAGCATAAGGGTTCTTGTTGGATTAATAATGGTTACCTCATTAAGTGCTCTTCCCTCAATAATTCCATTTGAAGTATTAATTTTATAACCTAGCATTGAATATTCAGATATTCGATATTCATTATTATTAACCTGTTCAATTAAGGCATCTAAAGATTCATCATCATAATTTGAAAAATAGCCAAGATGTCCCGTATTATAAATAAAAAAGACAATGTTATCAATTTGGCTCTCATATTGATGGACAGATTTAAGAAATGTTCCATCGCCACCAACCGTAATTACCTTAGTAGGTGATACCTCATCATATTCATCCTTGATTCTATCAATCAAAAAATCTCTTATTTTATAGCTTTTTTCATCCTCTTTAGTTACAATAGCATAGCTCATATGATCGCTTCCTTTTTTTATATGTTAATTTTATCATAATCCTTGCTTTTTTGCTACAAATAATGGATAATTTAGCTAGAGAAATGAGGAGATATCATGTCTGATAGAACAAGCCTTGAA
>ULJW01002874.1_pt1 | contig 10679 bp, 5 predicted proteins | sample 1950991 | NCBI WGS metagenome assembly ULJW01 (sample SAMEA4835484, study PRJEB28245) | human gut metagenome | biome: gut microbiome; material: fecal sample | place: Denmark | collected 2008 | reverse complement strand
TATCGTACGAAGGACTTGACTTCCCTGATGGAGGGTGAATGTCCGTGTGGAAGAACCAATATCCGTATGTCGGGTATTGTAGGCCGTAGTGACGATATGCTTATTATCCGTGGCATCAATGTTTTCCCGTCTCAGGTGGAAAGTGTTATTTTGGATATGCCTCAGTTTGAACCTCAGTATATGCTGGTGGTGGATAGGAAGAATAACCTCGACTCTTTGCAGGTACAAGTGGAAGTCCGCAAAGACTTCTTCTCGGATGATATGGGAAGTATGCTTGCCATGAAGAAAGCATTGAGCGACAAACTGAAAAGTGTCCTTTCCATCAGTGCCGAAGTGAAGCTGATGGAACCTAATAGCATTGCCCGTAGTGAAGGTAAGAGTAAACGTGTGATAGACAATCGGATTTTAAAATAAAAAAGTATGCGATATGACAATCAAGCAATTATCTGTTTTTCTGGAAAACAAAACCGGAAGAATAAATGACGTAACCAAGACATTGGCAAAGTATGATATCAATATGCATGCGTTCAGCATGGCGGAATCTACTGATTTCGGTATACTTCGCCTGATTGTTTCGGATGTGGAAAAAGCGGTGGAAGTACTTCGTGCCGAGAATTTTGCCGTGATGCTGACCGATGTGGTATGTATCAGTTGCCCGAATGTGGCAGGTTCTTTGGCTAAAGTTTTGGACTATCTGGCAGCAGAGAATATCTTTATTGAATATATGTATGCTTTTGCTCAGGGAGATACGGCACATGTGGTTATCCGTCCGTCTAATGTGGAGAGATGTGTGGAGATATTGAACAAATTTAATTGTAATGTTTTGACTAAGAACAGTCTGTAATGAATTTGACTTTGTGGGTATGAATGCATCACAAGTCTTTTTACCACAGGTTACTTGGGCTCACACGGGTGTTTAAGCTGAAAACTTTAAGATTGAACCTGTGCGAATCCGGGTAATCTGTGGCTGTTTTGATGGAACAGTCTATCAATAACAAAACCTGTTTGTTGGAGAATGCAGAATGTTATGAGCGTTCTTTGACAATGGGACACTCGAACCGATAAAAAATACCGAAGTATTGTACATGATTACATTGGATAATTTTGAGAACTTTGTTCCCTATAAAATATGGATGCGTGGGGAAGAGTATTATGAAACAGACGCTGTTTCCGAATTGGAAGAAATCTCACCCGGTGAATGGACTGCGACTGTAGAAGGAACAGACGATTATAATGTGGAGATATCTATGGATGGAAACGAGATAGAATCTTGGTACTGTGATTGTCCGTATGATGGAGAAATCTGCAAACATGTCGTAGCGACATTGTTGGCAATTCGCGACAATAGAAAAAAGGCGGGTAATAGTATTTTCTCGAAGATGAAAATCAAAGCGGAGGAAACCCCTGTTTTGGAGGAAATAAAAGAAGTGGGTAAGCAGCCTTGTCCGTCTTTGGTAGACATACAGCGACTGTTGTCTTTCATTGATCCGCAGGAACTCTCGAAATTTATCTGTGAGTATGCTTCAACGAATCTGGAATTTAAAACGGCACTTTCAAATCATTTCATAGCTAAGGAGCTATCTTTGTCATCAAAGGGAAAAGATTACAGAATTGAAATTCAAAAAGTTTTTAAAGGATCTGGTTACCATAAAAGGTCTCGTTATCACAATCGTTATGATAATTACGATCGTGACTGGAAAACTATTTTCAATCAGATGGACACTTTTTTGGAGAAAGCGGATTTCTTTTTGAATTTGGAAGCTATGGATAATTCTATTGCCATAGCTCTTCAAGTACTTCGTTTCATCGGTGAAAACTATGATGATGAACTTTTGTATGATGATGGTATTTCTTCTTCTGACTATTGTGAACAGGCAGGAGATTTGCTCCTGAAAGTGATTGAACATCCTAAAACCACTCAGGCACAAAAGATGGAGATACTTCAGGGCTTGCGTGAGATTGCTGAAATATCTATTTTTCGTGAATATGATCTTTATGATGTAGACGAATTGATGATGCAGATCAATCTTTCGATTCAACCGGCAGAAAAAGCGTTGGAATTGATTGATGAACTTCTTGAAGTAAGAAAGGGAACCTGTGATATCTATCAGTTAGTCATTCGTAAGGTCAATCTGTTGTTAGAACAGAATGAAGAACAAAAGGCGGATGATACGATTCGTCAATATCTTTATCTGACTGAAATACGAAGAATGGAGGTTGATAAATTGATTGCCCGTTGCCAATATGATGAAGCCATTTGTTTGCTGAATGACGGAATAGAAATAGCGGAAAGAGAAATGCATTCTGGCACTCTGGGTGAATGGCTGAAAATGAAATTGGATATTTATGAAATAACCCATAGGGTTTCTGAGGTAATTGATACATGTCGTCTGTTGTTTGTGGTGGGTAGTGATAAATTGATATATTACAGCAAACTTAAAACTCTGGTACCGAAAGAACAATGGAAAAGTTTTCTGGATAGGATGATGAAAGAAGCCGAGTTAAGTGACTATTTTTCTTTTGTCGGAAATGATAAGGCTGAAATTTATGTGAAAGAAAAGGATAATGACAGCTTGTTCTCTTTGCTGTCGTCAGTCCGATACAATCAGTTGGAAGCATTGATGAAATATGCCCATTATTTGAAGGACACTCATTCTGAGAAATTGATTGCTATATATACTTCTTTATTGAATGATTATGCTGAACGGAATCTGGGACGGGAGCATTATGAATTTATAGCACGGGTATTATCCTGCATACGTAAACTAAACGGTGGACAGGCTGTTGTGAAAAGCTTGGTGGCAGAGTTCCGGATAAAATACAAACGTCGTCCGGCAATGATGGAAGTGTTGGGGAAGTTTTAAAAATAGTTTATCAGAATCTTTTTTAAAATTAGAAAGCCGCCTCCTCCGAAGCGGCTTTCCGTTTTTCTATCAGAACAAACTCCAAGCAACTGTCAGTCCGGCCATTACAATGGCGACCATACTCATCAGTTTAATCAGAATGTTCAAACTGGGTCCGGATGTATCTTTAAACGGATCACCTACTGTGTCACCGGTAACCGTTGCTTTGTGTACTTCGCTTCCTTTACCTCCGAAATTACCTTCTTCTATAAATTTTTTCGCATTATCCCATGCGCCTCCCGCATTGGCCATAAAAATGGCAAGAACGAAGCCCGAGGACAAACCACCTATCAGCAGACCGATAACACCGGGAACACCAAAAATCAGTCCGGTAGCGATAGGGGCAATGATAGCCAGTAGAGAGGGGAATACCATTTCACGTTGTGCTCCTTTGGTGGATATTTGTACGCAACGGGCATAGTCGGGTTCTGCCTCTCCTGTCAGAATCCCTTTTATTTCACGGAACTGGCGACGCACCTCCTCTACCATGTGAGCGGCTGCTCGGCCTACGGCGTTCATGGTCAGACCGCAGAACAGGAATGCCATCATACTGCCCAAAAACATGCCGCTTAGCACTTTGGGGTTCATCAGGGTTACATCGTAATAAAGCATATAGTCAGTGAAACTGGCGTTATGAACATCTACGGTAATGCCGTTTGGTAATTCCAGAATGGTTTGCCCCAACCGGGTTAATCCGATACGGATTTCTTCTACATAGGATGCCAGCAGGGCCAGTCCGGTCAGAGCTGCGGAGCCGATGGCAAAACCTTTGCCTGTAGCGGCAGTCGTGTTACCTAACGAGTCGAGGGCGTCAGTACGTTTGCGTACTTCTTTGCCCAGTCCGCTCATTTCAGCGTTACCGCCGGCATTGTCTGCAATCGGTCCGTAAGCATCGGTAGCCAAGGTGATTCCTAATGTCGAAAGCATACCTACGGCAGCGATACCGATGCCATACAATCCCATGGAAATATTGGCAAAATCAAATCCTGAAGCGAGCCAGTAGGACAAGATGATACCGGTTACTACTGCCAGTACAGGGATGGTGGTGGAAACCATACCTAGTCCGATACCGGAAATGATAACGGTGGCCGGACCGGTCTTTCCACTTTCGGCCAACCGTTGTGTGGGTTTATACGATTGAGAAGTATAATATTCGGTGGAACGGCCGATAACGATACCTACTATTAATCCCACTACCACAGCAAAGGAAATGTTTACCCAATTTTCCAAACCTAATGCCCAAAGGATAAGGAAAGTGGCAACGACAATCAGTACCGAACTTAAATTGGTTCCTGTGGCCAATGATCCGAGTAATTCCTTCATTCCTGCATTTTCTTTAGTACGGACGGCAAAAATACCGATGATAGAGAGAACGATACCCACTGCCGCAATCAGCATAGGTGCGATAACCGCTTTAAACTGCATCACGGTATCATCCGAGCCAATAAAAGCGGCAGCACCTAAAGCGGCGGTAGCCAGAATAGAGCCGCAATAGGATTCGTACAGATCGGCGCCCATTCCGGCTACGTCACCTACATTGTCTCCCACATTATCGGCAATGGTTGCGGGGTTGCGGGGATCATCTTCCGGAATGCCGGCTTCCACTTTACCTACCAGGTCGGCACCTACATCGGCTGCCTTGGTATAGATTCCACCTCCTACACGGGCGAAAAGTGCTTGTGTGCTGGCTCCCATACCAAAGGTAAGCATGGTGGTTGTGATGACACATAATTTAGCAGAAGGGTTCAAGGCATCTGTGGGAATGCAATAGTCCAATAATATGTACCAGAAAGAAATATCGAGTAGTCCCAAGCCGACAACGACCAACCCCATAACAGCTCCGCTACGGAAAGCTACACGCAGTCCTTTGTTCAAGGAGTGTTGGGCGGCATTGGCGGTACGTGCAGAAGCGTATGTAGCCGTTTTCATTCCCAAAAAGCCGGACAATCCGGAGAAGAAACCGCCGGTAAGAAAAGCAATGGGCACCCACGGATTTTGTAAGTTGAAGCCGTATGCCATGATAGAAAACAGAATAACTAATCCCAGAAATACCAGCCCTACCACCTTGTATTGTTGTTTCAGATAGGACATGGCGCCCTGGCGCACATAAGAAGCGATTTTCTCCATCGTCGGAGTTCCTTCGCTTTCAAGCATCATTTGTTTGTAGAAATACCATGCAAGTACCAATGCCAAGAGGGAGGCAATGGGCACAATCCAGAATAGATACGTTTCCATACGCAGTATTGATTTAAAAGTTGGTTTTGCCCAAAGATAGCAAAAAATAAATGATATTCAATAGGATAGGTCGTATTTTTATCAATTAATATTTGCGGTGCTTTTCTAATTAAGTTTAGGGGGGAATAAATATCTGTAACTTGGAACACATGTACCTGTTCCTGTGTTTCGTCAAAACACGATGAAAGGTAAACAAGACGTTAAAAAACAGTTTCACCACAGATCAAATCTGTATAATCTGTGGTGAATTTAAAACTCAGGCTTTGTATTTACCATACAGCTTATCTATCAGATCAGCGCGTCCTATTTTGCGCAATTCATTGATGATAGCACGTCGTTCTTCGGGTTTATACCAGAAAAAGAACATCCGTTGAGCCAGTTTTTCTTTTGGTGTTTTAGCGGAAAATACTGGTTGCAACGTATATGGATGATAACCTGTGTACCAGGTTTCAGTGGCTACAGTCATCGGAGTAGGAGTAAAGTCCTGTACTTGTTCCAGATGGAAATCCAATTTCTTGGTGATCACTGCCAGTTCTGCCATATCTTCTTCCGTACATCCGGGCTGGCTGCTTATAAAATAAGGTATAATCTGCTGCCGCATATTCAACTCCTTATTTATTTTGTCGAAAGTCTTTTTGAAGTCATAAAATTGTGAAAACGAAGGTTTCCTCATGATTTGCAGCACTTGGTCGCTGGTATGTTCCGGAGCCACTTTCAAGCGCCCGCTGACATGATGGGCTATCAGTTCGCGGGTATATTCAGCCGTACTTCGGTTTACTGCCGGATCTTTGCTTTGATATTGTAACAGGTCATAGCGTACACCGCTTCCGATAAAGCTTTTCTTGATACCGGGAAGTGCGTCTACCGAATGATAGATATCCAATAAGGGGCGATGGTCCGTGTTCAAATTGGGACATACTTTGGGATGGATACATGACGGCCGTTTGCATCGCCGGCAAATTTTCTCATCTTTACCACGCATGGCATACATGTTGGCGCTAGGTCCTCCCAAGTCACTCAGATAGCCTTTGAAATCAGGCATTTCAGTTATGGCTCTCACTTCTCTTAAGATACTCTCTTTACTTCGGCTTACAATAAATTTCCCTTGATGGGCGGAAATGGTACAAAAGGCGCATCCGCCAAAACAACCACGGTGCAGATTGACCGAGAATTTAATCATGTCGAATGCGGGAATGCGTTTTCCTTTATATTTAGGATGAGGCATACGCGTATAGGGCAAATCAAAAGAATGATCCAGTTCGCCTTGGCTCATTGGAGGATAAGGCGGATTGACTACTACTGTTTCATTGCCTGTATCTTGCAAGATGCGGGAGGCTTCGTACTTGTTGCTTTCCTCTTCAATGAAGCGGAAGTTTTCGGCTTGTTTCTTTTTATCTTTCAGGCATGCTTCATGAGAGTGTAGGATGATGTCTGGCTTTTCGTTCACACACTCAATTACAGAGTGCTCGGACGGAACTGATCCTTTCTTACGGATAAGGTAAGCCGTTTGTGGTATATCGTGGGGAATATCCTTTTGTAAGGGTAGATGGGCTCCGTCCTGACTGTCTTTGCTTTCTTTCATTCTCTTGCAAAGTTCCGTAATCGGCTTCTCGCCCATTCCATAGATCAATAAATCGGCTCCGGAATCTATCAGGATTGATTTACGCAGGCAGTCCTGCCAGTAGTCATAATGGGTGACACGGCGCAAAGATGCCTCTATACCTCCCAGAATGACAGGTACGTCGGGATAGATTTTCTTTAAAATCTGTGTATAAACGATGCTGGGATATTCGGGACGCATGTCGTGGCGGCCGTCGGGAGTATAAGCATCCTCGCTGCGCAAACGCTTGTTGGCAGTGTATTTGTTTACCATGCTGTCCATACATCCGGCGGACACACCGAAAAAGAGGCGTGGACGTCCCAGCTTCTTAAAATCGCGCAGGTCATCACGCCAGTTGGGTTGAGGCACAATGGCCACTTTCAAACCTTGCGCCTCTAATAATCTTCCAATTACTGCCGGACCAAATGAAGGATGATCTACGTAGGCGTCACCGCTGAACAAGATTACGTCCAGTTCATTCCATCCGCGCATCTCTACTTCTTTCTTGGTTGTCGGCAACCAGTCTGTAAGTTTGTATTCTTTCAATGATAAATACTGTTTTTTTGTTTTGCTACAGAGAACACAGAGATTGTTTATTATATCTCTTCTTCATCTTTATTTTTCTCTTTCTCCCATTGGATATAAAGCAGAATGAGTTGATGAAGTCCGAAAGCTTTCATGTTATTATGATAAATTACATCAATACAAAGGTCGAGCAGCTCTTTATTGTTTCCTTCCTCGCTGGTTATCAGTGAGCGGATATTCAGCTTCAGTTTGTCCAGTACCGACTCGTCCACGATACCGTTGCTGTCTATCAGATGCTGGAATAAAGCATATTTCTCAATAGTTTGCAGGTTCTCTTCTGAGATTTCCATGCTGCGTGTGCCGGAGGCATTAGTCTGTATAGTGTACATAGTCGTTTTATTTTAATGGTTTATACGGACAAAGTTAGGCGTTTTTATGAAATAACCTCTTATTTGCCCTTTTATTTTCGTTTAAAAATATCACTTGCTGCCAAAGAAGCCCAGGATGGCACTCATTACCCGTGCTCTTTCCTTCACTCCCTGAATGCTTTCAAAGGGGAAACCCAGGACAAAAGTCCGATATTTGCCTTTATAGGCGATACCGGCACTGTAACTGCCCGGATTATATACAAAAGCGGAGTAAGCAGGGGCTATCGGGGTCAGACAGTCGGGAGCGGGTACGGCGTATGTTTGCTCGTTGATAGTGCGGGGAATACTGAAACGGGTGTTGGCTCCATATATTTCTCCCGAAGTGGAATTTATCATGCTGCCTCCGAAACTATATTTTAATATGTTTTCGGTGAAGTTCAGTGCTGTGGGACTGTTCATGTTGCTTCCTATATACGAGCCGCTGAGCATCAGGTTGCCGCCTCCTTGACAATAGGTTGTGAGCAACTGTTGCAATGTGTGGGAGAAAGGACGCCTGTCGGCTCCGAATATCAGGTCTGTAATGGGGTAATCTGCCAGCCGGACAAAACCATTTTCAACGGCTTCATCACTACACGATACAAAAGAGTATCCTCCGGCTGCCTGGATGGCTTTTCCATGAATGAACGGATAATCGAAAGTATTTCCGGCTATCAACATTCCTTCCAGTTCGCTGCCGCTATATCCCAGCCCGTCTTTAGTCTCCCGTCCTATGCGGCTGCGGTCGAAGCTTTGTTGCGTTCCGCAGAAGGCGGGTGTATTTATATAAGGTATTCCCGGATCCGTATTCAAGTCAAAGCCTTGCAAGAAAGGAGATTCTACGGTAGCAGGTCCGCTTAAACGGTCGAATTCGTTGACTATCAGGATTGTTCCTTTACTTTTCTTTGCCTGATAGGCTGACAGGATTTCGGAAGGAAAACTTTCTCCGCCCTTGTTGACTGCGGTTACTTTGAAACTATATACCAGTCCCGGTTCGGCTTCGAAGGTATATTCAGTACCGCGTACTAACGTTCCATTGTCAAATCCACCATGTCCCAGACGGGTATAGACTATGTATTGTTGAGCTTTGGCAGTCGGTTCCAACGGGTCGTCTACCGCTTGCCAAGTTAGTTGGAAGGTGTTTTTCCTACTTCCGGAGTGAATGGCAAAGTTATTTACCGGTAAAGGTTGGACTACGTAATCCGTCCCATGCATGGTACTCAGGTATTTTAGTATGGATTTGTAAACAGAACGTCCTACGGTAAACTTGAAACGCGGATCGTGCCCCAATTTCAAATCGGCGAAGTTCTGGTGGGAGAGGAGTTCCAGAATCATCGAGGGAACGGCAGGCAGACGGGTTTCGCTGTAATTGCGGTTCCACAGGCTGCGGCGTTGCCACCGGATACCGAATTGGGCGGAGATATCCTGTTGCAGACCGGTCAGTACCATGTCCGCCAAGTCGCGGGAAGCATAACGGGAGATACCGGCGTTCAGTTTACCGCTATTATAATCGGTGGTATAGATACCCAGCGTGCCTATTAAATCATCTTCTTTGGAAAAACCTGCATCGCTGTGCACTCCCAAGGTCATTTCAAAAGGAACGCCCAATCCTTTCTCCTTTGGATTGTACACAGAATTTCCGCTGAGATAGTTTATTATCCGGCTGCGGGCGTTTATATCATCGGTATAGTCATTCTTACCTTCGCTGGGACTGTAAACCGAATAAGGAAAACCCGACCATTGTGCGGCATAGCGTGCCCCTTCCAGATAACGGGGCAGGCCGCTGGTTTTTCCACCGCGCGATATGTTTCCCATTCCTCCGCCAAAACGGACGGCATCGGCGCATACCACTCCTTTTTGTCTGCTCTCATTACTTAGTACCACCATACCGTAATCGTTGGTTCCTTTGTCGAATTCAAAAGTGCCCAGATAAACCCAGGTTCCTCCCCCTATTTGTTGGTTGACCAGAAATTCGGTGACACCCCCTTTATGGAAAACCAGATATTTAGCGTCACTCACACTTCCGGGTAAAGTCTGATAAGTCACATAGACGGCATATTTTCCTGTTTCGGGAATATGGGGAATCCATTGTGCAAAGGCTTTTTCCGGTTTTTTCTCGGTGGAGGCAAAGCGGGCTGTACCTTCTTCAAAAGGATTTTGTCCGTCCCGGTAAACCAATCGTTTTTGAGCGAATGCCGGGGTGGGGGCGGTTTTCCATTTACCTTTCCGGCTTTTTATCTCCTGATAGATGCAACCTTGGGGATGGGTATCATTATCCACAATCACCTCATTGCGTTGCCAGTCACGTTCACGAGGGGTATAAACTATGGCTCCCGCATTTTCCAGCATGGGTATAATATAAGGTATGACGAATGATTGGGTGAACAAGTCTTCTGTGGTACAGAACAGGCGGGGACGTTGCCATTCCCAACATCCCTTGTCCTTTTTATAATATTTTCCGTGGCTTTGCCAAAGGGCGATGTGTCTGCCTTCCAGTCCTTTGTCGGCAGTAAAGGGGCGGGAAATATTTTTTACCCATGGATCACCTTTATAATCTGTCCGTTGCCATAAGCGGCTTTTGTCCTGTTTCTTTCTCAGATAGTTGGGAATCAGGTCTTCGATTGATTTGCCATCGGCATAGATGGTTATATCGTAATAATTTACAGGACCGGGTAGGCTTTGTCTAAGTAACCGGTAGATAGCTTCTGTCTTTTCGGGTGTAAACGGTTGGTAGCCGAAGCTGGGGCTGGCATATACATTCAGTCTTTTTTTGTCATGATTTACTTCATAACGGTCTAATTTACATTTACCTATGTTGGCATAAGATGTTTCGTACCGGGTGAAAAAATCTTTTAGACGTTGTTCCACATTACCATCTAACCCTTGTGCCAAAGTGTGTGATATTCCTGCCATTACCAGCAGGAAGGACAAAAATATCTTTTTCATGTTGTTTTCTTCTTTATTTATGGTTGCGAAGTTAGGAATTTTTGTTAGTTTTGTCATTCTAACTAA
>ULJW01025053.1_pt1 | contig 10795 bp, 10 predicted proteins | sample 1950991 | NCBI WGS metagenome assembly ULJW01 (sample SAMEA4835484, study PRJEB28245) | human gut metagenome | biome: gut microbiome; material: fecal sample | place: Denmark | collected 2008 | reverse complement strand
CGGGAATTTCAACATTCTTAAGCATACCCTCCATATCGGAAAATTGCATACGAATATATTTAATATTCTCTTCCTCACATATTTTTTTAATCGCTTCTTTTGTATAACCCTTCATTTTTAAATTCCTCCATTGTAAAGAAAAAACTTTACTTGGTAATAGTTTATTCTTTTAAGTTTTATTTGTCAATTTCATTCGTTTAACTTAAAATTAAACTCTTTTTTTATTATTTTTTGAGTTTTTTACTTTATTTTTTTAAGTTATGGTGAGTCAAACTTTAATTTTTAAGCACAAAAAAGGAAGCCCTAGGCTTCCTCAGAAATCGTAACTGTTTTATTTTCAAAATCAACAAAAACCTTTTCATTAAGCGATGTAGGAATATTTTTCCCCACAAAATCAGCTCTAATTGGTAGCTCACGATGTCCTCTATCAACAACAATCGCTAGTTCAATTTTTGATGGTCGACCAAAATCCATAATCGCGTCCATCGCAGCTCTTACTGAACGGCCAGTATATAAAACATCATCAACTAAAATAACTGTTTTACCAGTAACATCCGTATCGAAATTTAAAATCGTAGATGGATCCTTTTTCTCATCGTCACGATGCTTCTTAATATCAATTGATTCAATAGGGATATCAATGCCCTCTAAATCTAAAATTAGCTTTTTAAACTCCTTAGCAATAGGGAGTCCTTTATTTAAAATACCTACTAAGACAATTTGGGTTAAATCATCATTTCTTTCAATGATCTCATGGGCAATACGCTTTAGCGTACGATTGAATTGTTCACTTTCAATTATTGTTTTCATAATTTAAAAAAGAAAGGTGCAAATTGCACCTTAATTATTCCTCATCGTCAGCTTCTTCTTCAATGTTAGCATTGTGGTGAACTGCTTGTACATCCTCACACTCAGCTAGCATTTCAAGCATATGATTGAATTTACCCTTAGTCTCATCATCTAGGTCTACTAAAGTTGTAGGGAATAAATTAACCTCATCAGTATCGAATTCAAGATCAGACTTAGCATTTACTAAAGCCTCACGAATTGCAGTGAAGTTTTCTGGAGCTGCAACAATAGTTACATATCCATCCTCATCAGTAGACATATCTTGGAAATCACATTCAGCTTCCATTAAAGCTTCCATAGCTGCGTCCTCACTTAAGCCGTTAAATACAAACTTAGCTTGACGGTTAAACATAAAGCTTGCAGAAGCACCGAAGTTTCCACCAGTCTTAGTGAAGGCTGCACGTACAGCTGATACAGTACGGTTAACATTATCTGTTAAGCACTCAACGATAACAGCAACGTTACCATTACCCATACCTTCGTATGTAGTTTCCTTCATTGCACCAGAGCTAATACCCTTTGCCTTTTCAATTGCACGCTTAATAACGTCAGCAGGACATTGATCCTTCTTAGCACGTTCAATTGTCTTCTTTAAGCCTTGATTCATTTCAGGATCAGGAACACCAGCCTTAGCTGCTTCAAGAATTTCCTTTCCCCATTTTGAATATTTTTTTGATTTCATTAATGCAGTCTTTGCCATTGACGCTGCACGAACTTCATGAGCTCTACCCATAATAATACATCCTTTCGATATGGTTAAACCATATTTTTTTATATAAATTTTGACTTTTATATTATATTCTTATTGTAATCTTTTTTCAATAATAAATCATTATTTTTTTAATATTTTTTCAAAAAATATAGATAAGTAAAGCCATAAATTATAATTTCACAAATAATTGTCGCACCAAGAGCATAGAAGATGGCCTTAGAATAAAAGCCTGCCACAATCATCGCAACGCCCATCAAATAAAGCGATAGCTTCATTGTAAATGAGGTTGTTCTTTGTCTAATATAAATATTTCGCTCATCATTTTTCTTTATAAAATATCGATTTGCAAATTCCTCACTTGCAATAATTCTAATGTATAAGATAATTTTAAGGCCAATTACTAGCTCAAAGATAATTAAAACTAGTAATCTTAAAACTACCAAATCCATTTTTTCTGGTGAGTTAAAAAAGCGATAGATAGCTCCCAGTACAAAATACGCAATAATTGGTAAAAGCGTAGCAAAGCACATTACAACAAGCTTACCAATAGTATGCTTACGCTTCTTTTGATAATTAAATTCCATTTTAGTCGCCCTCCTCAAGAATAAAGACTTCCTCTACCCTTTTATCAAAAACTCTCGCAATTTTCATAGCTAAAGTTAAAGAGGCGGTATACTTTCCACTTTCAATTGATATAATTGTTTGTCTTGTAACTCCCACAAGCCGTGCAAGCTCTTCTTGTGTCATTTTTCTACTTTTCCTTAATCGAAAAACATTATTTTCCATCTTCGCAGCTCCTTTTTAGATATCTTAAGTATACCATGCTTTACATATTTTACAAATATTAAAAATTATTTTTTTAACTTGCTGTAATCATCTTCAAGCTCGCTAAGAATTTTACAAACATTAGGCATAATACTCTTTAAGTAACCCGCCTCGAATGGATTTTTAAAGCTAATAGCCTTAAGAAGTCCCGTAAATGATTTAGAACCACCCATCTTACATAAATTGTAATATGTTTCCCAGGCATTCTTATGATTTTCATGATTTAAAATCAAGAATTGGAAGGCACAAACCTGAGCTAGCGTATAGTCAATGTAATAAAAGGCTGTCCCAAAGATATGGCTTTGTCTTTGCCACCAATTTCCTCTTTGATAATATTCAATACCATCAAAATTCTTCCAAGGTGTATACTTAGCTTCAATTTCATGCCAGTATGCCTTTCTCTTAGCAGGGCTAATGTCAGGATTTTCATATACATAATGCTGGAAATCATCAACACAAACACCATAAGGAATAAAGGTAATGGCCTCTGCTAAATGCTTAAAACGATATTTAGCTGCGTCATTATCAAAGAATTTATCCATATAAGGATGAGCGAAGAATTCCATTGACATTGAATGAATTTCACAAGCCTCTAGAGTTGGCCAATATAGGTCAGAAATAGGTAAATTTTTAGTTGCCGTGTAACATTCAAAGGCGTGTCCAGCTTCATGAGTTAAAACATCGACATCACCCATTGTGCCATTAAAATTTGAAAAGATAAATGGAGCCTTATAATCAGCAATAACAGTACAATATCCTCCACCTTGCTTATTAGGCTTTGTTTCAAGGTCCATAAGCTCATTATCCATCATGAATTTAAAGAATTCCTTAGTTTCAGGAGAAATTTCACTATACATTTCATAAGCCTTTTTAACTAAGGTATCCTTATCCTTATTAGGAGTAGGATTTCCATCATTATAGAAAAGAGGAATATCATAAGACTTAAAATCAGAAATGCCTATACGAGCAGCCTGATGAGCAATTATATCCTTAGCAATTGGTACAATAGTCTCATAAACCTGATCACGATAGCTCTTTACCATAGCTGCGTCATAATCACTTCTTCCAAGACGAATGTAGCCAAATGGAATATAATTATCATAGCCCATCTTCTTAGCCATCTTATCTCTTACATGGACAAGCTTATCATAAATATCATCTACCTTATCCTCAATAGATGTCATAAACTCGGCAATTTTCTTAGTAGCCTCTTTTCTTACATTACGATCACTGCTATTAGTATAAACTGTCATTTGGCTTAAATTGTTAATCTTACCATCAAATTCAATTTTAGCAGAAGCAAGAAGCTTACTGTATTCCGTTACAAGCTTTGATTCAGCAATTAATTCTTCCGTAATTTTTTCATCAAATGATTTTAAATTAAGTTCAAGAATTTTAAACCATTGTGTCCCATATACCTCCTCAAGATTAGCTCTTAAAGGTGAATTAACAAGCGCTGATGCGTATTTAGTTGTAGCATTTTGATAAGTAGGTGTGTTTTCATCAAAGAACTCCTGCTCAGCCTTATAAAATTCATCTTCAGTATTAATGCTATTTCTAATTGAACATAGCGTTGCCATTGTTTGGAAATGATTAGTAATTTCCTCAGCCTTTTTAATAAGGCTTATAGCCTCATCTAAGGAGTTAGACTGGCTAATAGCATTTGCAATTTCAATTATTTTATTAGATACCTCTTCAATATTAGGTCTTTTATATGCATATTCACTAAATTTCATATTATCATTTTCCTTTCTTAGCTATTTAATTTATTATACACATCAAATTAAAATAAAACAAGTTAGTTTTAGCTTAAATGAATTTTTATTTATTTCATTGTATCCTACACTATTAAAGCCACTAAAAAGTATTATATATAAACAAAGGAGTAAGAATATCAAGTCCTTACTCCTTTTTAGTATTTAGAATTATCATTTAAAAATTTCTTTAAATCATATAAATTCTACGTCATCTCTTTTTTCGCACGAGAAGCTAGATTTAGAGAAAAAACATATTTATAGCATTCTAATTCTATATCACGTACCTGATTAATCTCTTTTTCAATCATTTCATTTGTTTGAAGTGTTATCCTTTGCAAATTTGATTTGTCATATAATATTCCCTCTAAACCATGTTTTTTATATCGACCAACTATATTATACATTGCTCCATTTGGATAATTATATTTATTTGCTAGTTGATAACGGCTCCACCCTTTATCAATAAGTTTTGCTATTTTTTAATCTTCATGTTTTAATCTCATAATAAAAGTACCGCTTAGTCTTTCTAGATTTCTCTAGTCCAACTTTAGGGGTACTCTTCATTTAGGTCCATTACATTTATAAAAGGAAAATATTTGATTTTTATAAGGAAAGTAATTCAATTACGAATCAATTTAAAACTCAAGTCCTAACGGATTTCTAGAAAGGTCAATTGCATCATCTACTAAGTCCTCAAAATATTCTTCATAATTCCACTGAGCATCATTATAATTTTCATCACGATTAAGCTCACACCATTCAATAAAATATTTTTCAACTCCATTAAGTAGCTCATTTATTAATTTTTCATTTAATTTAACATAATATTTTGCTGGAGCTCCAGCCACATATTCTTCATCATATAAAACATCAGGATAATCCCTTTTTAAGCTTTCATATGTATCAGAATTATTATGCTTAATAAAATTCCAAATTAGATATAATTTATCATGATATTTAAAAGAAGGCAAATCTCTTGAAGAAAGTTCTTTAGTATTTATATTATCATAAAGTTTATCTCTAGACCATCTTTTCATTTTAGGATTCATTTTTGAGTATATAAGTACAGATTCCGCTTCAATTCTAGAGGCCATATTGTGAAAAAAATTAGAAAGTAATGTTATATACATCTCATTTATTTCATTATTTATAGCATTATTTTGTCTAATTGTCGCCATATTAGCTGACATACATGCCTCATCATAATCATATATTCCCGACATAAATAAATAATTATCCCCAGGTCCATATTTCTTTTTCTTATTATTAATATTTTCAAGTGTCTGTTTAATTATAGGAATGTAGACATTTTTAAATTCACTTTTTAACTCTTTTGTAACATTAACAAAATTATTAACATAATAATCTAAATACTTATTCTTTAAAGGATGAAAATATGTTGTTTTCCTATTATTCATAACTTCCATTTGATGCTTTGTAAATGGATGGTATAATATACTATTCATTCTTTTAGGATCAATTGCCACACGACCACTCTTACGGCCTCCATTAACATAAAACAAGCCATAATATTCATTCCATTCCAAAACACTAAATTGTCTATCATCGTATATTGAATCATATTTTTCTTTTATTTCTTCGTATCGTTTTTTCATAGCTTCTGTTGCATTTTCATTATAGTCATTTTTCATATCCATATATAAATATAAATCAAGAAGTTGTTTTCTTGCATTACGTTCTTTTTTCATTTCTTAATCCTCCTCAAAAAGATTAAAAGGGCATTGATTATCAACACCCTTCAACATAGTTATTACTACGTTTCAGTGCTTGTTAAAAACCACTCTAACCCTCAAAAGCATCAACTATTTCTATAATCATACACACTCACTTAAGCTACTTGATACTTCTAGTGACATAGTCCTTTTAAAAACATACATTTATTTTCTCAAGCTGATCGAGTCATACTTTTAAAATAGTATTTTCTTTATGTTAGATTTATAGGCATAAGACCTCAAAGACGTATGAAGCCTATCACTTGCACCATCTATATTCTATCACAAGCACATTAGTGTTGCAAATGAATATACCTTTTGCTATATGATACACAATCAATATCAGCATACGTCATCATTTTTGTAAAATTATCTGTAATGGCATTTCCTATTGGTGCAACTGATTTATCAACAAAGAAATTTCCATCTGAATCAATCATTAAATAACTAGATTTCATTTCTTCTTCATGTTCAATAATAGGATTCATATATTTATATTTATTACAACATGACTCAAATTCTTTATTGCTTAACTGTATATTTTTGCACTTTCCATTTATAGAATCAATAATAGTCATTTGAAATATTTTGAATCTATCAGGTTTAATAATTTCAATAAATTTAGATATATCTTCATCACAATTAAATTTAGATAAGCAATGATTTATTTTTAATTTAATATTATTTGATTTAATTATTTCACACAAATTTATTAACTTATTTTTATCTAGAGTTTGCTTATTAAAGCATCTACCAATAAGTTTATTTGTTTCAGGATTAAGTGAATCTACGCTAATACCAATACAACATATTTTTCTTTTATTTCTTTCAATAAATTTTTTAGTTAATAAATATACGTTCGTAACTATTGAAACATCAATATCTTTTGAATAAATGTAATCAATGATTTGCTGAAGGTATGAGCACATAAATATTTCTCCACCAACCAAATTTATACGCCCACGAACTTTTATATTTTTAAAATATTCAGCTATATTATCGACTATATTTACAATATTCAGAAAGGATGTCATTCTATTTGCTTTTTTTACAAAGCAATAACAGCAATGATAATTACAATAATCTACAAAATGAAAATTCACTACTTTTGGTTTAATATTCATGTGCATCACCCCTTTGCACATTAATATTATCATTATTTATAACTTATTTTTATTTTGTCCCAAAACTGGTTACAAAAAGAAAAGGGCTACATGGCCCTAGGGTACATATAGTCCTCCATCTTCATATCCAAATTACTACAAAAGATATTAATCCAATATATAGAGATTTCATCTCCACTATTAAGAATACGGTTTAAAACCTTCCTAGAATAATTAAGCTTTTTAGCGTAATTATCTTGATTTTTATACTTTTGCTTAATTTGGTATTTTACATCTACAAGAAAATCTTCAGATGAGAAACAAATATTATTCATGTCAGTTTTACCTCCATTTATCAAACTGACTAGCTTAATTAATGGAGCAATAATTTCACAATAATATCTATTTGTAATTCTATTATAGCAACTAGATTTTAGTTTTACAAGTTATAAGCGGCTATAATAATATTGTTCTTCAAATTTAATATTAATCAATTACATATTATATACGAAGGTTAATACTTTATTTTGCTTCTCATCCAAAGATACATCAATTCTTTTAATAAACAATTAGATTTTGTTACATAAAAGACATCAATTACTAATAATATAAAAAAAGGAATCATGCGATTCCATCTTTTTTACTCAACATTTTCAAATTGAGAATTATAAAGCTTAGCATAGAAGCCATTTTGAGCAAGTAGGCTTTCATGGTTCCCCTGCTCAATAATATTTCCATCCTTTAATACTAAAATTAAATCAGCATTTTTAATTGTTGATAATCTGTGAGCGATAACAAATGATGTCCTTCCCTCAGTTAGCTTATCCATAGCCTCCTGAATTAGAATTTCTGTTCTCGTATCAACATTTGATGTAGCCTCATCAAGAATTAGCATTGGGCTATTTTGAACCATAGCACGCGCAATTGTAAGTAATTGTCTTTGACCCTCAGATAGAGCAGTTGTTTCTGACAATACAGTATCAAGGCCATTAGGCTCTGATTCAATAAAATGCCATAAATTAGCTGCCCTACAAGCCTTTTCAAGCTCTTCCTGGCTAACATTTTCCTTGTCATAGACAATATTTTCTCTAATTGTACCATTAAATACCCAAGTATCCTGAAGTACCATTGAGAATAAGCCTCTTACATATTCACGCTTCATTTTACTTGTATCAACGCCATCAATTAAAATATGACCACTATTAATTTCATAGAAGCGCATTAGTAAATTAACAATTGTTGTCTTACCTGCACCAGTAGGTCCTACAATAGCTACCTTGTAACCTGGCTTTACTACGGCATTAAAATCCTTAATAATTGGCTTTTCAGGATAGTAGCTAAAATCAACATGATCAAAGATAACCTCACCTTTAATATTTTCAATTTGGGCATTCTTTTCACTTTCGTCTGCCTGCTCTTCAAGCTCAAGGAACTCAAATACACGCTCAGATGAAGCGGCCATTTGCTGAAGATATGTCATAGCCTGAGAGATTTGCTGAATTGGGCTTCTAAATAGATTTAGATATACAATAAAGCTTGTAATGGTACCAATTGCAATTATATGGTCCTTATATAGAGCTCCACCAATAACACAAATAAAGACATAGCCAACATTAGAAATGAAGCTTGTAATAGGTATCATTAAGCTACCTAAGGTATTAGATTTCCAAGCACTTTTATAAATTTCTTCATTTGATTTCTTAAAATCATCAAGAGCCTTCTTCTCACCATTAAAGGCTTTAACAACAATCACACCACTATAGGTTTCTTCGATTGTACCATTTAGCTTACCTAAATAGATTTGTTGATTCTTATAATACTTTTGACTTACTTTAGCAATAATTATAATTAAAATCATTGATACCGGAACTGTAGCAATAGTCGTAAGACCTAATTGCCAGCAGCTTACCATCATCGCAATGATAACACCAACAAGCATTGTTACTGAAGAAATTAAGGAAGTAATTGATTGATTTAAGGATTGACCAATTGTATCAACATCATTAGTTACTCTTGATAGAATATCACCATAGCTTGTGTGATCAAAATAAGATAATGGAATACGGTTAATTTTAGCAGATATTTCTTTTCTAAACTTTTTTGTAACTGACTGGTTAACACCAGCAAGAATATAAGCCTGCAAGTAATTTAGAATAAAGCTTATACCGTAGAAGCATAAAAGCACAATACCTGTATTTCTTATTGTTTTAAATAGCTCCTCAGTTCTTTGATACATAGATCCATCAAGATAGAATCCACCAAAAACTAAATTATTCTTATTGTAATAAATTCTTGATGTAGCCGTTGAAATATCTGACAATTTAGTTGGAGCTAAAATTGAAAGAATACACGCCACAATTGTAAATATAATAGAAGCTGCAATAGGGATTAGGTATGGACGTAGGAAAACAGCAAGCTGAATAATGCTTTTCTTAAAGTTTTTAGCCCTAGCTCCACCCATGGCTATTCCTGGGCCCTTAGGTGTATTTTGATTACTCATAAACCTAATTCCTCCTTACTTAATTGTGATAAAGCGATTTCCTTATAGACATCACAGCTATGAAGTAGCTCCTCATGATTACCATAGCCAACAACCTTACCATCATCAAGAACAACAATCTTATCGGCATCCTTAATGGTACCAATACGTTGAGCTACAATTACAGTAACGGCATCCTTTGTTTTTTCATGAAGTCTTCTTCTTACTTCCTTATCCGTTTTATAGTCAAGGGCTGAGAATGAATCATCAAATAAATAAATTTGCGGCTTTTTAGCAACAGCACGAGCAATGCATAGACGTTGCATCTGTCCACCAGATACATTCTTACCACCCTGGGCAATATGAGATTCATATTTTTCAGGCATTAAATCAATGAATTCATCTGCCATCGCAAGATGAGCTGCATCCTTCATTTCTTCCTCAGTAAGATTTGCGGCACCATAGCTAATATTTGATTTAATTGTACCAGCAAATAAGAAACGCTTTTGAGGCACATAGCCAATAGCCTCTCTTAAATCATGCTTAGTATAATCCTTAACATTATTACCATTAACTAAAACCTCGCCCTCAGTTGAATCATAAAAACGGGGAATCATATTCATAATGGTTGTTTTACCAGCACCAGTTGAGCCAATAATGGCAAGGGTTTCACCCGCTTTTACCTTAAAGCTAATATTAGAAATAACCGGTTGATCACCATTAGGATATCTAAATGTTACATTCTTAAATTCAAGAGATGCATCGCCATTAAGTTCTTTATATTCACTTGGGTCCTTAATCTTATTTTTTGTATCTAAAACCTCAAGAATACGCTTAGCTGCAACACTAGCACGAGGAATTAAAATTAGAAGCATAGCAACCATCATAAAGCTCATAAGAATTTGCATTGAATAGCTTGAAAATGTTTGTAAATCAGCATATTCAACCTTAGCTGCGTTAATTTGATATGAACCAACCCAGTAAACAATTAAGCTAATACTAGACATAACCATTGTCATGGCAGGCATCATAAGACCCATAATACGGTTAGCAATAAGGTTATTCTTAGTTAAAGCATCATTTGCACGCTCAAACTTTTCATTTTGATAATCCTCAGCATCATATGCTCTTACAACACGTAAGCCGGTTAAATTTTCACGAGTTACATTATTAAGATCATCCGTTAATCTTTGAATCTTCTTAAATCTTGGTAGTACAATTACAAAAACAAATACCATTAGTAATAATAAAGCTAAAATAGCTGCACCAACAGATAGACTTAAAGTTAATGATGTATTCTTAATTTTAATAATGGCCCAAACCGCCGTAACTGGCGA
>ULJW01015393.1_pt1 | contig 10886 bp, 9 predicted proteins | sample 1950991 | NCBI WGS metagenome assembly ULJW01 (sample SAMEA4835484, study PRJEB28245) | human gut metagenome | biome: gut microbiome; material: fecal sample | place: Denmark | collected 2008 | reverse complement strand
GCCGACGTGCTTCAACGGTCTGCTTTAGAATTGTATCCATGTGGTTTCTTTATTTACTTTATTGGCTCTGCAAATTCCTTACACTCTACCTCAATCTTACAAAAGCGAAAGAAACACACCTGTCAACTGCATAGATATCCAGATCGGATTCGAGTAATATACATATGTTTAGAACTTCTTAGTTTCAATACATCGTATTTACTCGAACCGATACTGGATATATGCAATTGATATGGTGTGTTTCGTTTATTTCACATATTTCCGGTAGAACGTATCGAGTTCGAGCGGCTTATCGTAGTAGTAGCCCTGGATACATTCGACACCTGCGTTTCGTACGATGGAGAGTGCTTCTACCTTCTCGACACCTTCCGCACAGACAGCGATACCAACCTTCTTGCAGTATGTAACGATGAATTCGATCAGTGCTTTGTCCTTCGGTTTCTCCGTGATGCTCCGCGTCATCGTGTGGTCAAGCTTCACCATGTCGGCAGGAATGTCTTTGAGTACGGTCAGCGATGCATAGCCGGTTCCGAAGTCGTCAAGCGCAATGCTGATCCCCGCATCCTTGAACGTCTGCAGGACGTCCGATAGAAATGACGTCTGCTCCACACGACAGCTCTCCGTCAGTTCCAGCATGACCGCATCATGCGGAAGCTGATAATGATCGAGCCGTTCCACAACATAACCTAAGAGCTCCGGATCTTTGAACTGTACATAAGACACATTGATCTGCAGACGCTTTAACGGCATATGTCCAATCTGCTCCCGCCACCTGGCAAGCGTCTGTAATGATTGGTCGATCACCCATTTTCCAACCCGGATGATCTCCTTGGAATTCTCCAGAATCGGAATAAAATCCATCGGTCCTATCACACCGAATTCCGGATGAGTAAAGCGGAGTAATACTTCCGCTGCATCACAGACCTCGCTCTTCGTCTCCACGATCGGCTGCATTACAATACGGAAACCCTTACAGTCTTCCTCCACGCACTCCCGGATTGCCTCCTTCAGACGTGTCATATATTTCTTCTGTGCAAATAATTCCTTGCTGTAGAATACAACATCATCGGTATTCGTCAGCTTTGCATGATCAAGGGCGTAAAACAGGTTACTTTGAATCTGGTCTAAGAACTCCCCATCTTCAGGGAAGAACGCTGCCGCTGCCTTAAACCGCAGGTGTACCACCTGCCCGGACACGACCAGATTCCGCATAAAGCTGTCTACGAACTTCTTGTATTCTACAATACGCTCCACACCTGCATCCTGCATGACAATCGCAAAATTCGCTCCGTCCATCCGAAATACATGACAGTTGTGGAGCACACCCTCACGCAGTTTCTCTCCGATCAAGGCGAGCACCTTATCACCATAAGCATAGCTGTATTCTGCATTGATCCGCTTGAAGTTCTCCAGCCCGATCATGAGAATTCCACCCCGCGCGCGGTCATCCAGCAGACGGTTTAACTCACTCCGGAACTGATGAACGGTCCACAGATTCGTGACTGCATCGATCTTTGTCTGATATCCCATATTCGTGACAAGACCACCAAACCACTCTGCTTTTCCATCCGCATCGTAAGTCATGTATCCGCGGCAATTGACCCACACATATTCTCCCTGTGCGTTCTTGATACGGTACTCACAGTTGTGATACGGCGTCACGCCATGGAGAAGCTCCATAAGACTATCTGTATATGGTTCCACATCCTCCGGATAAATCCGGCTGATCCACTCCCGCGTGGAATCTCCGAATATCTCCCCCGGTAATCCGAAATATTCCACTGCCGATGCAGACCAGCGTATCATGTCTTCTTTTAAATTGCCATAAAATAAAAAAGTTTTGCCCGGCGCTTTGGATACCAGGTCAAAATAACGTGACTCGAATTCTGACTTGTCCACTCATACACGCTCCTTCCCTCTTGCTTTTCATTCTCTTGTGTATGCATATCAGAATGTTTACATTTTTTGCATATTCTTTCTTATCCCATTATATAGGATATTTTCCAAATAGGCAATACATACTGCCAGAATATGAAAACAATCGTGCAAAACCGTTCCATTTCCCTCCGGTTCCTTCCGATACGAGCGGTACAAACTGTTGAAGCTTGTCCGGGAAAAGCATTTATCTACCGCATCCCGCATATTCGGCAGGACTGCAAGCATATCCCGCATATAAATATGCAACTGCTTTTCGTATCGGATATGCGCAAAAAATCCACTGGTATAGCGCATTGTGTGCGGATACGTGAAGCGGTCTGCCAGATAATGTGTCGCCTTTCCCATCTGGTAATAATCACGCACCGACAGTTTCTCCCGTTTCCGCAGCACGCGGTACACCCGGTTGACAAAAAAACGAGACCCTTCCGCTGTATGCCCACCGATCAGCATACGCCGATGGTCATTCAACGACAAAGGTCCCGCATCTTTTTGTTGTCTATGCGCGCGCAGCAACTGAAAATATCCGTGGATGTATGAACATTTGTTAACATCCGGCATGATATTTCCAATTACAAATGCGTATTTTTTTACCGGTTCTTCTATCTCAAATACACGTGCAAGATAACGCCCTAAGGCAAGATGATCTTTGGTTTGCATAAATCGAATCCCTACTTCTGTTCTTTTATTTCCAGCTCCGGCTGCATCGAAGCGACCTTCGTATTCGCCGGGATGGATGTCGTGACAAAAGAGTTTCCGGCTACAACAGAATTCTCACCGATCACAGTCTCGCCACCTAAGATAGTAGTATTCGCATAAATCACAACATTATTCTCGATCGTCGGATGACGCTTCACACCGGAAAGCAGCTGTCCCTTCCGTGTGGAGAGTGCTCCAAGCGTTACGCCCTGATAGATCTTCACATGATCGCCGATCGTCGTCGTCTCGCCGATGACGATTCCCGTACCATGATCGATACAGAAATATTCGCCGATCGTCGCACCCGGATTAATGTCGATTCCGGTCAGTCCGTGTGCATATTCCGTCATGATACGCGGAATATAAGGTACATTTAACTCATACAAGACATGTGCATACCGATATACAAAAATCGTGAAAATCCCCGGATAGGAAAGGATGATATCCTGGTGGTCCTTCGCCGCCGGATCACCGTTAAACTCCGCATCCACATCCTTTAAGATCATCGCCTGAATGTCCGGGATCTTCGCGATAAATGTTGATGTATACTCCTCCGCTTTCGCCCGGATCTCTGCATCGGCAAGCTCCTTGTTATCGAACTTCAAGGCGACACGCACCTGCTTAAACAGCCGTTCATAGAGGATTGCCAGCGTGCTTCCCGCGAAATTATCCTTGGAAACATATGCCATATTTTCAGAGCCGAAAAATCCCGGAAATGTGACCGTGCGCAGCCCTTCTATGATCGAAATGATTGCGTCCCGGTTCGGTACACAATCGCCGAGTGACATATCAAAAATCTTCTGTGCTTCGTAGTTTTCCTTCAGGCGCGCGGTTGCCTCCTGAATGGTTTTATTTACAATTGTTCCCATGACCTGCCTCCAATATCTATTCAAATCATAACCACCTCACACCCTCAGATGCATATGCCGGTCTGCATTTTATACCGGACACATATATTGCAATTCTGTTCATACTATATTATGATATAGAAAAATTGCGCGGATGTGCAATGACTATTTATATTTTCAATATGTATACTATACTATTATAAAACAAAAAAGTCCAAGGAATTTTTCGGAGGAACTATGAATAAGAAAGCATTGATCGCTATGAGCGGCGGTGTCGACAGCAGCGTGGCGGCCTTTCTGATGAAGGAGCAGGGCTACGAATGCATCGGTGCCACCATGAAATTATATCAAAACGATGACATCGTCATCAACAATGAACACACCTGCTGTTCCTTAGACGACGTGGAGGATGCCCGTGCTGTGGCACATTCAATGGGCATGGATCACTACGTCATGAACTTCAAGGAACATTTCAAGGAACAGGTCATGGACAAGTTCGTGCATTGCTACGAATGTGGCATCACACCGAATCCCTGCATCGACTGTAACCGCTATTTGAAATTCGAATATCTGTACCAACGGGCACAGGAGCTTGGAATGGATTACGTTGTCACCGGACATTATGCGCAGATTGTACAGGATGAAACAACCGGGCGCTATCTCTTGAAGAAAGCAGTCGACGCAAGCAAGGATCAGAGCTATGTGCTCTATTCCCTGACACAGGATCAGCTTGCGCACACACAGTTTCCACTCGGCGGCATGCCGAAAAGCGAGACGCGTGCCATCGCGGAAGCACATGGTTTTGTCAATGCGAAAAAGCACGACAGTCAGGACATCTGCTTTGTGCCGGATGGAAATTATGCGAAGTTCATCGAACAGCATGCGTGCAAGACTTACCCGGAGGGCGATTTCGTTGATGTCCACGGCAATGTCTTAGGACGCCACAAGGGAATCATCCGCTACACGATCGGTCAGCGTAAAGGACTTGGACTGGCACTGAAAGAACCGATGTATGTCATGGATGTTGACATCGAGAAAAATCAGGTTGTCCTTGGTCGAAATGAAGATCTCTTCTCAAAACGCCTTGTCGCAGATGATGTGAATCTCATCTCAATCGGCCATATCGATACCCCGATCCGTGTCACTGCGAAGGTACGCTATCGTCATACGGAAGCAGCAGCGACTGTCAATCCACTCCCGGATGGAAAGATTGAAGTCATTTTCAATGAACCACAGCGTGCAATCACGAAAGGGCAGGCCGTTGTTTTATATGATGGTGATATTGTAGTCGGCGGCGGCACGATCTGTGAGACAGAAAAACTATATTAAACTATTTTCTGCATAAAAAGAACTCGTAACAATTACATGCACACGCAAGCATGTTTGTTTACGAGTTCTTTTCTATTTCATTATACTTGATAGTCCTATATTGGAATTATAATTGACGTTCTGCATCTTCAACTCCGCCATATCCATACAGGCATGCCATATAATTCATGATGTCGTACGTCAGGTTGCCGCCTGCCTGTGCGATATCGGTCACAAATTTGCCAAACAGGATAAACGTCCGGTCTCCATAGGCAGCAATGTCTCTGCGCAGTGCCGATTCGATCGTCTCCTGTGCATCATTTGTATAGATAAAACGTACATAACCTGCCATCTTCGGATAATTCTCGATGAATTTCTGCAACCAGTCTAACTGGATTTGCACCAGATCCTCTTCGATGCCAATCCGTTTCTCACTCCGCTCTACCTGCAATGCATTTCCTGCCTTACAATCCTGCAGATAGCTTGCAAGCAGATCATTCGTCCAAGCCAGATACCGGCTCTTCCGCATGATGAAGAATGTATTCCAGTCGTCCGGATAGATGGTACTTCCAAACAACTTCCACTCCGCATCTATGATTGCCGCAATCGTTTCCTCGCGGTCAAATGGCGTTTCATTGCTCCATTCACGTGCCAGTCCCATCTCTTCTTCGAGGTCATATTTTGATTTTTCTGTTGTCTTTTCTTTTGCCGCCTGCTTCAAATCGTTTACATACTCGCGGTAGTTTGCTTCCATCTCGGCATCCTCCACGGCACCGAAATCACCGCGATCCACACGCTGTACCAGATCCTGCGCATATACATCAAGGAATGTATCTGTCCCTTTCACTACGCCCTGCATTTTTAGCTCCATCAACAGATATTCTGCAATATCCTCAAAGCAGGACACAATCTCGTCTTTATAATTCGTCTCATACGCGCTATACGTACGTCCTTCCCACGCAGCTGCCTGATTCGGAATCACTGCGATCCGGTCAAGGATCGGAGCCACGCTGTCAATGAGCGACAGGCTCTGCATGCCTTTCCGCATCCATTTATAATAAGGTGCATACTTCTGATTCAGCAGATAAATAATCTCCATCGTGTACTGCATGCCCTTTGCCACGCAGAGATTCGCGGTCACATAATCCTGTCTTGCCATCATACGTGCATAATTCGTCTGCGCTGTCTGCGCAAATCCATGCAGTTTCTCTGCCAGACGCATCATCCATACCTTTGTTGGATAATACTCAAGCAGACTCTCCCGTATCTTTGTAAATGCACCGGCATCATCGCGGAACACCATTCCATTGGTCGCCGCCGCCAGCTTCTCTTCTGAGATCTGCCGCCAGCTATCCGGGAGAATATAACCACCCTCTGCGGTTTTCTGTACCTTCACGCCAAGCAGATTCTCATAGAACTCGCGCACAGAGGAAACACCTCTTCTATGTGACAGCACCTTGTTGACCGAGTTTGTCGGTGCTTCAATTCCATTTTCACGTAAGAATTCATCGCCAAAATCAACCAGAAGCTGCTCATACGATTTCTGCAGCATACCTCCGATACTCCGGTAATCCTCCTCTGAAAGCCACAGACAGAATCCCAATGCAAAATCATGATCGCGCGAAATGGCATCGTCATAGCCAAAGCATTCCGAACCCTCTCCGACAAGTCCGACGGCAATCCGTGCCTCGTAATTCGGAAATTCCTCATGGATCATCTTCGCACCATGCAATTCATAAAAACGCTTGCAGATATGCAGCCAGTTATTCTCTGCATTTGGCTGAACCGTATCCTCCGATAATGTATCCACATAATCGGACTGTCCCTGTGCCGCTTCCTTGGTCCCGATTTCCTGCGGCACTGTTTCCGCCTGCACTTCTCCCATATGCACAATATTCGTCAGATATTTTACAGAAGGATTTGTTTTCATATCCGCAGTCAAAACTGCCGTCTGTTCTTCTTCCTCTTCCTTCTTCATTTCCTCGGCATAATATTTCGCCTGCTTATAACGCTCTTCGATTTCCAGATATGCATTCGATTTTCCGACGTGCTTTTCCATTTCCTGCATCGCCTGCATATAATAATCCGCTCCCTGCACATACGCTTCACGCATGCAAAGTGCATCGCCCATCATCGCAAGTGCCGTACTGTAATGGAAATCGCGTTTTCCATCCCATTCAAAGATACGGAGCGCACGCTCCAGACATTGCAGTGCTTCCTCATACATGGTGGATGCCGTTGTGCCATCTACCCGCTGTCCATTTGCGCCCATGGCGGCACCGCCTGCGAGCTGCAGCAATACCTGTGCCAGATTGCACCGGGTCGTTGCCTGTTCCATCCATGCATTCTGCTGTAGATCTACGACCGCAAGTGCCCGTCGGAATGTCTCTTCTGCCTTCTTCAGCTCGCCACTTCCCTGGTAGACAAACGCCCAGTTATTATAGAGTGTCGCGAACCGGTAATCTCCCGCAGAAAGCTTCTCCCGGTAAAGTACCTCCACACGTTCAAACAAATTCTGTGCTTTCATATAATAGCCAAAGGTACGATACGCATTTGCCACATTTAACAGGCTCGTTGCATATTCTACCGTGCCTTCCATGCCCATCTTTACGAGTATATCTTCAATATCCGCACAATACCGAAGTCCCTTTGCATTCTGATTTGTATCCCTGCATAACCCCATCATTTCATTCAGCAGAGAAAGTGCCGATGCATAATCCCGCTCATCCATCGCCACTTCAATATTGGTCGTCAGAAACTCCTCTATATCTTCCAGAGAATGTGTTCCAAACATATTGTCATAATCCATCAATACCTGATTGATATCCATCAGTCGTACCTCCTCTTTTCCCCGAATGTTCTTATGCACACGCTTTTTGCTGCATTGCATCCACAATGCGGTTTCGCACCAGCTTTGCAATCTGATCCGTTGTAAGCCCCTCATACTCTTCCGGATAAATCGCTGGCAGGAAATGTACCTGTGTCTTTACACGCCGCAGAGAATTGATCTCAAATGGTTTATAGGAATCTACCAATAACACGGGAACAATCGGACAATTTGCACGCACTGCACATTTGAATGCCCCCGGCATGAATTCCTTGATCGCATTCCGGTTATGAAAATACCCGCCCTCTGGAAATACAATGTACCGTCTGCCTTTTTTTACTTCTTTTGTCACTTTCCGGGTCGCCTCTACCTGACTTTTGATATCTGTCTTATCAATCCGGCAGCCGTCGATCAATGTAATAAACTGATCGACAATAATCATCTTCGAACGCTTCGCATCCATCATAACCGTACAAGGTTTCTTATGGGCGTCCATAATTCCAAGCGCATCGTATTTACCCTGATGATTGGCATATAACACATATCCGCCCTCCGCCGGCAGATTCTCCACGCCAGTCACACTCGTCCGAATCCTGCCATTTCGTTTCATGACATGAATCACATGAAGTGCCACGCGATAACGGTCTGCCTCGGAATAGCGTTCCGTATTTTTCTCTATATAACTTCCCTTCGCCAGATAGTAAATAATATATGGCAAAGAGATAATAATCACATACCAGAATCGTAGCATTTTCTCTCTCCGTCAAAAAAATAAAAGGATCTTGTCAAAGACCCTTTTATTGTAACACTGAATTGTTAGAAATAGCAAACCTTTTATGTATTTATTCGCTTTGTTTTGACTTATAATATTCATCAAACAGCTTATTTGCCGCATCCAATGTCTTGTTGCTGATATCCGGCAGATCTTTGCCCCATGCAGCAGTTGCCTGTTTAAAGCCTTTTTCCATTGCTTTCTGCATTTCGCGCATCTTGTCCTCATCGTCACCGGCGAGAGCACTTGCAAAATCAAACAATCTCTGCGAGGTCTGCTTCACGCCCCAATATCCATCGTCGGAGATATCTTCCTGTGCCTGTGCTTTCGTTGCTGCATCCACAGTGAAATTTCCGTTTGCAAAGATCTTCCAGATGGAATCGTCTCCGTTTGCAATTCCATACATACCAGCCTGCTTACCAAGCATCTGGGATACAAGATTTGTAAGACTGTTCTGTCTGCTTTCCTGATCTGCTTTGAGCTGCTTTACCAAAGCTGCGCGGTCTTCCTTGCTCATCTTGTTGATGGAATATGGTGCCTTGGCACTTTCCTGCGCGCTCTTCTCGTAAACCGCATCTTTCTCTGTCTCTGCAGAAGCCTTCTTCTCGGATGTCTCCGCAGCCTTTGCAGTTACACTATAATCAGAAACGGTTTCACTTGCAGCCTGCATACCTGCCATTGCATTTACTGTCATTCCCATGTTCTTTTGCTCCTTCCTTAGAATCATACGCACTTCCTTGTGCTTTTGGAGATGGAACCCCCATCTCTGTTTATATTATCGGTCATTTACCATGGATTGTTAACAATCTGTCCGCGAATTTATTAATGAAATGGGCGAATCCGATAGGTAACGCCCAGTTCGTCACAGATTGCCTGACATTTTGCCTCTTCTTCTCTCGTGATCGTCGTCTCCACGGTACTTAATACCACCTTCGGCACATACCTTTTCGCATCCTTTGCGAACTTCAGCATCGCCTCAAAGGAACCGTCCCCGAATTTACTCCGCACAATCTCCTGATACCGCTTGGCATCCGGTGTGTTAAGACTGATAGAGATTGTGTCGATCAGACCTGCAAGCTTCGGTGTGATATCTTCGTTCCAGATCAGATCTCCGAGACCGTTTGTATTGATACGGATTGGCTTATCATAATGTGCTTTCAGATATTTTGCGATCTCAAGCAGTGCATCCAGCCGTTCCGTCGGCTCACCAAATCCACAGAATACAATTTCTTCATACGGCGCAACATCCGTTTTCTCAAACTCTGCAATCACTTCTTCCACACTCGGCTCATGTTCCAGCCACAAAGGCGCATCATTTACCTCTGACACATGATCACGGGTCTGTCGTTCACAGAATGTGCATGCACACGGACAACGATTTGTCAGATTCACATACAATCCGTTATGCACTTTATATAATATCGTCATTGCTTTTCTTACTTCACTACTCATTCTTCTCACCTGTCAATCTCACATTACTTTCAAACATACGGTTAAATCCAAGCCATTCCGTCTTGTCTTCATTCTCCCGGATAATCTCGGTAAATGTCTGCAACTTCGCATCCATATTATCGGCATGTGCGAGTGCCATCGCCTCGATCAATGCTGGTTTCTTCGGTGAACCATATTCCAGTTCCCCGTGATGTGCCAGGATGCAGTGCTTCAGCTCATTTGCAAGCTTCGGTGGAAATCCTGGAATCTCACGCACCTTATCCGCAATCATCATCGTACCCATCACAATATGTCCGACTAACTGTCCCTCGTCGGTGTAATCGTTCTGTGGAAAATCGGAAATCTCATCGACCTTACCGATGTCGTGACAAATCGCTGCCGTCACAAGTAAATCATGATTGACAACCGGATAATTCGCTGCAATATATTCACATAATTTTGCAACCGATAAAGAATGTTCCAGCAGACCGCCTATAAATCCATGATGAATGGACTTGGCTGCGGAATGCTTCTTGAACTTCTCTGCAAATTCCTTGTCCTCAACAAAGAACATTTCCAATAGTTTATGTAAATACTGATTTTTTACACCCTGAATCAGTCCCAGTAATTCCTGATACATCGTATCAATATCTTTCGTTGAACATGGCATATAATCTGTCACATTGTATTCGCCTTCATCCGCCACGCGCACACGCTTGACATTTAACTGCAATGCTCCGTTAAAGCTCGTTACCTGTGCGTCAACACGAATATAGTCCATCGGCTCGAAATGCGCAATCGCATTCGAAAGCTCCCAGATCTTTGCATCGACCGTTCCGGTCTTATCCTGAAGCTGCAAAGAGTAATATGTCTTTCCAGCCTTTGTCTTTGCTACCACTTTATTCTTACAGAGATAGATTTCCGATACCATCTCTCCATCACGCAATTCTTTGATATAATTCATGCTCTTTCTTCCTCCATCCTGCGCTTCACTCTTTCCTATTTATATCACTTATATATGCTTTTCGCAAGGGAGGATTTCTCCGCCTTCTTCGTCTTCGCACGT
>ULJW01023551.1_pt1 | contig 11012 bp, 9 predicted proteins | sample 1950991 | NCBI WGS metagenome assembly ULJW01 (sample SAMEA4835484, study PRJEB28245) | human gut metagenome | biome: gut microbiome; material: fecal sample | place: Denmark | collected 2008 | reverse complement strand
CAACATGCCGCCGCTCTTTTTATCACATAAACAGAAAGGATATTTTCTATGAATTATTTAATTGGTATTGATTTAGGTACTTCCTCTACCAAGACAGTTCTCTTTGATGAGGAAGGTACTGTGATTGCCTCTGCAGGCAAGGATTATCCACTCTACACACCAAACAACGGCTGGGCAGAGCAGAAGCCGGAGGACTGGCGCGATGCTGCTCTTGAGACCATTGCAAAGGTTGTAAAGGATTCCGGCGTAGCAGCTGACGATATCAAAGGCTTAGGTATTTCCGGTCAGATGCACGGTCTTGTTATGCTGGACGAGGCAGGCGAGGTGATCCGCCCGTCTATTATCTGGTGCGACCAGCGTACCGAGAAGGAATGTGAGGAGATCACAAAGAAGGTCGGTGCAAAGCGTCTCATCGAGATCACCGCAAACCCTGCTCTAACCGGTTTCACCGCTTCCAAGATTCTCTGGGTCCGCAATCATGAGCCGGAGAACTATGCAAAATGTAAACATATTCTCCTTCCAAAGGATTATGTCCGTTACATACTGACCGGTGAGTTCGCAACAGAGGTATCAGATGCTTCCGGAATGCAACTTTTGGACGTACCGAAGCGTCAGTGGTCTGATGAGGTTCTGGAGAAGCTTGACATTGATAAGAGTCTCCTTGCAAAGGTATATGAGTCACCGGAGGTAACCGGTACTATCCTTCCTGAGATTGCAGAAAAGACAGGTCTCTCTACTTCTACAGTTGTAGTCGGAGGTGCCGGGGATAATGCTGCGGCTGCAGTAGGAACCGGTGTTGTAGAGGACGGAAAAGCATTTACCACCATCGGTACCAGCGGTGTCGTATTTGCTCATTCCAGTGATATCTCCATCGATCCAAAGGGACGTGTTCATACCTTCTGCTGTGCTGTACCGGGTGCATGGCATGTTATGGGTGTTACCCAGGCTGCCGGCTATTCTCTGGCATGGTTCCAGGAGAACATCGGCACCGAATATGCCCGCAAAGCAAAGGAACAGGGCTGTGGTGCCTTTGACCTGATCAATGCCGATGTATTAAAAACTCCGATCGGCGCAAACCGTCTGATCTATCTTCCATACCTCAACGGTGAACGTACTCCTCATCTGGACGCCAACTGCCGTGGTGTATTCTTCGGTCTTTCCAGCATGCATACCACTGCAGATATGGCCCGTGCCGTTATGGAGGGGATCAGCTACTCCCTGACAGACTGTAACGATATCATCCGCGAGATGGGTATCAATGTTACCGAAATGATGGCCTGCGGCGGTGGAGCAAAGAACGGTGTTCAGCGTCAGATGATGGCTGATATGTTCGGCTGTGATGTAAAGACAGTAACCGCTACTGAGGGACCGGCTCTCGGTGTTGCAATCCTTGCCGGTGTCGGTGCCGGTATCTACGACAGTGTAGAAGACGCATGCCGTAAGATGATCCATACAGATCCTGAGAAGGAATGTCATCCGGATGCAGCAGCAACCAAGGAATATGACAAGTTCCATCAGCTTTACAAGAAGCTGTATACCGATCTGAAGGACGATTATCAGACTCTTGCAAATCTGTAAAAAGTAAGATAATCTATTAAAAATACCAAATAAAACTTTTCAGCGCAACAGCAAATAACTGTTGCGCTGTTTTTATGAGTTCACATATTTTTTGACACAACTCTTTAAAGTGTTTATACTATTAAAATAGATTTTATATTTTATAATTGAATTTTCAAAAGGAATGATCTTATGAAGGAAACGGAAAAAATATCTGAGGACGAATACCTCACCTGCGAACGGCGTCACGTCTTTTTTGTCTTAATGGGAGTCGCCGGATTTTTCGGTGCATTTACCTACTCGATCCGTGGCGGTATCTTCTGCAACGCCCAAACAGCAAACTTTGTTTTATTTGCCATGGCATTAGGCAACGCCCAATGGAAACACGCACTTTACTTCTTAGTTCCTATGAGTGCTTATTTTCCCGGTGCAGTTCTGTCAGAAGCTCTGCCAAACAGCATCAAGAAGCTGCAGTTTATCCGTTGGGATACCCTGTTTATTCTGATTGAAATGATCGTCGTAGTCTTTCTGGGGCTTCTGCCGGAAAGTGCACCGGTCCAGATTTCCCAGGTTGCCATCAATTTCATCTGTTCCATGCAGTATAACACCTTCCGGCAGGCAAGAAGTGTGCCCATGGCAACTACCTTCTGCACTAACCACTGGCGTCAGGTGGCCATTGCCATGACAAAAGCCATCCGCCACCGGGATGCCGCTTATCTTCCCCGTATGACACAGCATCTTTGTATGCTGTTGGTATTTGTGGTGGGCGGCGTACTCTCCACGATACTTTGTAATCTCTTTTTAGGAAAAGCCATCTTCGCGGCACTGATCCCACTGATGATCGTATTTATTGATCTTCTGTATGCAGATCTGAAACGGGAAAAAGGAGCTCTGGGACGGATTCCTCATGGACATTAAAAAATATTTCTGTATGATTTTATAAAATCAGCTCATACTATTTCTGGTGATCTACAAAACGATAGTAATTTTTATTTCATTTTGAAAGGAGCATTGGTATGAGTCACGCCAAAAATGGCACAACAGGTTTCGATCATATGAACAAACGCCAGCTTGCTGAGGGACTTGAATTTCTTGGCGATCTGACAGAAGAGGAACGAAAACGATTTGAGGCATTGCCCGATGAGGACAAGCATCGCTGTATTGCCCAGAATCTGATCAGCCACCAGGACGACAAGCTTTGGGCTGATGATATTGGCATCAGCCAGTTAGAGGGGCGGATCGTCACAAAGAATTTTCAAGGATAAAAGATCTTTCACTAAACAAAACGCCGGCCGCACATGTATTCCTATGTACGACCGGCGTCTTATTTATCCATGATTTAATTTTTACGAACAGATTTATTTTTACAATTTCTATTAGTCAGCAAAAAGCTGGGTGGAAAGATATCTGTCACCGGAATCCGGCAGAAGTGCTACGATCACTTTCCCCTTGTTCTCCGGACGTGCAGCCAGAATCGTTGCAGCCTTCAGTGCTGCTCCGGAAGAAATACCAACCAGAATACCTTCGCTCTGGGCAAACTTCCTGCCCTCCACAAAAGCATCATCATTTGCAATTGTAAGAATCTCATCATATACATCTGTATTTAATACCTTTGGCACGAAACCTGCACCGATTCCCTGAATCTTATGTGCTCCCGGTGCTCCACCGGAAAGAACAGGACTGGTCTCTGGCTCTACGGCAACAATCTTAACATTTGGATTCTGCTCCTTGAGATACTCACCGATTCCTGTAATGGTTCCACCGGTACCTACACCTGCTACGAAAATGTCTACCTTTCCATCGGTCTGCTCCCAGATCTCAGGACCTGTGGTTGCTTTATGTGCTGCCGGATTGGCAGGATTATCAAACTGTCCAAGGATTACAGAACCCGGTGTATTTGCCTGCAACTCCTCTGCCTTGGCAATGGCACCCTTCATACCCTTTGCACCTTCTGTCAATACAAGCTCTGCTCCATATGCTTTTAATAATGTACGACGCTCAATACTCATGGTATCCGGCAGGGTAAGCACTGCATGATATCCCTTTGCCGTTGCAACTGCTGCAAGACCGATTCCTGTATTACCTGATGTCGGCTCAATGATGGTAGCTCCCGGCTTTAAGATGCCCTTCTTCTCTGCATCCTCGATCATTGCAAGGCTGATACGATCCTTAACGGAACCTGTCAGGTTCAGATATTCCAGCTTCGTCAGGATCGTTGCATCTGTAACGCCTGCTGCTGCACTGTATTTGCCTGCTTTTAATATTGGTGTTCCTCCGATCAGCTCTACTGCACTCTCTTTAATCTTTGCCATAATAATATCCTCCTTCATACTCTGAACATTCTGCTTCTCTGATCTCTCTGCCTCAGAAACATTCCCGTCTGAAGACCTGACAATCAGTTGTTTTTCTTTATTTATACTATTCATAGCGTGTTTGTATGAATTGATTTTATAATGGTATTATATTCCTTCAATTCCTATCTGTCAATAGGAATTTATAAAATCTCACAAAATTTATGAATGAGCAGACCTTATGGGCAGTCAGACATTCTTTATTCCTGGCGGCAGAGTTTCGTTATCTTTCTAATAACGGCTGATTTCCTCAGATTCGTCATCACTTTTACGGATTTCCCGGATGATAACATCATATTTGACTCCATTTTCCAGTTCGATGGTAACGGTGTCACCCACGCGATGCTTGAGAAGACATTTTCCCATCGGCGATTCGATGCTGATCATATTGTTCATCACATCTGCCCGGATCGTGGTGACAATCTTATATTCTTCCTCACAGTCGTCCTCCGGCACATATACTACAACGGTGTCATTGAGTCCTAATTCTTCTTCTCCGGCATCGTCTTCTACGATCTGTGCCGTCTTGATCATGCGCTCCAGATAGCGGATCCTGCTTTCATTACGGTTTTTTACCTTTTTGGCAGCTTTATATTCAAAGTTCTCACTGAGATCTCCTTGGGCTCTTGCCTCTTTCACGTCTTCCAGAGCTTCCTTTCGCACCACCAGTTTGCGATGTTCCAGCTCCTTTTCCATTTTTTCAACATCCTGCTTTGTCAAACGATCATACATAATTCCGTTCTCCTTTTCTATTGATTGTTGCGGTAAAATACAATTCCCATTGACAAACTACGTCAATGGGAATTGTATTTTATATTCAGATCTTTTATTAGCGATAAATGATCTCGCTTCTCTTTGGTCCGTTAGATACCATTGTGATCGGCACACCGATCTCTTTCTCGATGAATTCGATATAACGGCGGCAGTTTTCCGGCAGCTTATCATACTCGGTAATGCCTCTGATATCACAGTTCCATCCGGGAAGTGTCTCATAAACAGGCTTTGCCTTTGCCAGCTTAGCAGTTACAGGGAAGTCTTTTACAACCTCTCCATCGATCTCGTAACCAACGCAGACCGGAATCTCCTTGAGATATCCGAGACAGTCAAGAACGGTCAATGCAACCTCGGTTGCTCCCTGAATCTGACAGCCATAACGGGATGCTACCGCATCGAACCATCCCATACGACGTGGACGTCCGGTTGTTGCACCGTACTCTCCGCCGTCACCACCACGTTTCCGAAGCTCCTCAGCCTCTGCCTCGTCCTGGATCTCACTGACGAACTCACCGGCACCAACTGCACTGGAGTAAGCCTTTACAACAGTAACAATTCTCTTGATCTCATACGGAGGAATTCCTGCTCCGATGGCACCATAAGCAGCCAGAGTAGAAGAAGAAGTAACCATTGGGTAAATACCATGATCCGGATCCTTGAGAGAACCAAGCTGACCCTCCAGAAGGATTCCCTTGCCCTCCTTGATTGCCTGACGAAGATAAGCGGATACATCACAGACATAAGGTGCAACCATATCACGATACTCGTGAAGTGTATTTAAAAGCTCGTCCGGATCTAACTCCGGCTTATTATAAAGATATTTCAGAGTAACATTTTTCTGCTCGCAGATCCGTGCGATCTTGTCCTTTAAGACGTCATCATCGAACAGCTCGGATACCTGAATACCAATCTTTGCATATTTGTCAGAATAGAATGGTGCAATACCTGATTTGGTAGATCCGAAGGATTTCTTGCCCAGACGCTCCTCCTCATACTGGTCAAATAAAATATGATACGGCATCAGGATCTGTGCTCTGTCAGACACAAGGATCTTTGGCTTTGGCACACCCTGTTCTACCAGAGAATTTATCTCTTTAAACAGGTAAGGAATGTTAAGTGCAACACCGTTTCCGATCACGCTTGTGGTATGATTGTAAAACACACCGGATGGAAGAAGATGAAGTGCAAATTTGCCATAGTCATTGATGATGGTATGACCTGCATTGCTTCCTCCCTGAAAACGTACGATGATATCGGACTTCTCACCTAACATATCGGTGATCTTTCCCTTTCCCTCATCGCCCCAGTTTGCTCCAACGATTGCTGTAACCATAATAGCCCCCATTTCTGCACTGCCCTGACTACATTCCCCATACCCGGCAGTACTATGATGACATGGGGATGGATCAGCGTTTTCTGTCGTTAATCCGGCATACGAAACACTGATCCTGTAAATTGATTCCTACACGTTTATTTCTGATTTCATTCCTAGGATCTCCTGATTCTCATCGAGAATCGGCTGGACAGTCTCCTGAATAAACTCCTCTACCTGCGAAGCGGAACGTCCTGTATATCTTGATGGCTCCATCAATGCCTGCAGCTCCGGCAGCGTCATCGGGAATTCATCATCTGCAGCGATCAGCTCCAGAAGATTATTCTCTTTGCCTTCCTGTTTAACATTCTTACCTGCTTCCATAGAAAGCTGACGGATCTTTTCATGAAGCTCCTGTCTGTCTCCGCCTGCCTTGACCGCATCCATCATGATATTTTCTGTGGCCATAAACGGAAGTTCTGACATCAGACGTTTCTCAATGACCTTATCATAAACCACAAGACCGTCTACGACATTGAGCACCAGATCCAGAATACCATCTGTAGCCAGGAAGCCCTCCGGAACACTGATACGCTTATTGGCAGAATCGTCCAGAGTACGCTCAAACCACTGACACGCCGAGGTAAACATCGTATTAGTTACGTCTGCCATCACATAACGTGCCAGAGAGGCAATACGCTCACTTCTCATTGGATTTCTCTTATATGCCATTGCAGAGGAACCGATCTGGTTCTTCTCAAACGGCTCCTCAATCTCCTTCAGATGCTGAAGAAGACGGATATCATTGGAAAACTTATGTGCACTTGCAGCGATACCAGCCAAAACATTTACCACTCTGGTATCCAGCTTACGGGAATAGGTCTGTCCGGATACCGGGAAGCACTCCTTAAAGCCCATTTTCTTGGCAATGATATGATCCAGTTTCTTAACCTTCTCCTCGTCCCCATCGAAAAGCTCCATAAAGCTTGCCTGGGTACCGGTGGTTCCCTTAGATCCTAAAAGTTTCATATGATCAATCACATGATCCAGATCCTCCAGATCCATCAAAAACTCTTGCAGCCACAGAGTTGCTCTCTTGCCTACAGTAGTCGGCTGGGCCGGCTGGAAATGAGTAAACGCCAGTGTCGGCTGTGATTTATACTTCATTGCAAATCTGGAAAGCTCATCAATGACATTGATCAGCTTATTGCGGATCAGATGAAGCGCCTCTGTCATAATGATAACATCTGTATTATCTCCAACATAGCAGGAGGTTGCTCCCAGATGGATGATGCCCTTTGCCTTTGGACACTGAACACCATACGCATATACATGGGACATTACATCATGACGTACCTGCTTCTCTCTCTCCTTAGCAACATCATAATTGATATTGTCAGCCTGAGATTTCAGCTCCTCAATCTGCTCCTTTGTGACAGCAGGATTGCCGTTTTCATCCAGAAGACCAAGTTCATTCTCTGCCTCAGCAAGCGCAATCCATAAACGTCTCCAGGTTTTGAATTTCTTGTCTGGAGAGAATATGTACTGCATTTCTCTGCTGGCGTATCTCTCAGACAGTGGACTTGTGTATCTGTCGTTGCTCATATCTAACCTCATTTCCGTGCTTTTTCGCACACCTTGTTTTATAATTCAGTATCAGTGTCTCTTGTGCTGACACAAATGACATTGATACCTTTCACACTGGTCTTTTATTTATCATAATCTCCACGGATATCCTCCTGAGGCGGATCCACAGGATAATTTCCGGAAAAACATGCATTGCAGTATCCCTGATCCCCATCGATCAGCTCGCTGAGTCTGTTCAGATCGAGATATCCCAGGGAATCTGCACCGATCATTTCAGCAATCTGCTCTACTGTATGGCTGAATGCCGGCAACTGATCGCTGGACGGTACATCTGTTCCAAAGTAACATGGATATTTAAACGGAGGTGAGCTGATGCGTACATGCACTTCGCTTGCCCCTGCATCCTTTAACATCTTCACAATACGGGCACTTGTTGTTCCACGGACAATGGAATCATCTACCATAACAACCCGCTTACCTCGGACAATCTCCCGAAGCACATTCAGCTTCACCATCACGCTGGACTCTCTGGCTGACTGCTTTGGCTTGATAAACGTCCTGCCCACATAGCTGTTTTTGACAAATGCTGTGCCATATGGAATGCCTGATTCCAGCGCAAAGCCCATAGCTGCTGCATTTCCGGACTCCGGAACACCTACAACAATATCTGCATCCACCGGATGCGTCTGTGCCAGGATCCTTCCGGCAATGATCCGGGAGCTATGTACACTGATTCCATCAATGTAGCTGTCCGGTCTTGCAAAATAAATATACTCAAAAATACATTTTGCGTGGTTTTGGGTCATCAGAGACTTGTCCGATGTTATTCCCTCCGGTGTAATGGTGACGATCTCTCCCGGCTCTACATCACGGATAAATTCCGCTCCAACAGTATCTAAAGCACAGGACTCGCTGGAAAGCATATAGGCTCCATCTCTCTTACCGATACAAAGCGGACGAAATCCAAAGGGATCTCTGGCTCCGATCAGCTTCCGGGGACTTGCCACTACCAGGGAATACGCTCCCTTGATCTTTTTCATGGCTTCCTTGACCGCTTCCTCAACCTTCCCCACCTTCAGCCTCTCTCTGGCGATCAGATAAGCGATCACCTCAGAGTCAATGGAGGTCTGAAAGATTGCTCCACTCAGCTCCAGTTCTCTTCGAAGCTCCAGTGCATTGACCAGATTACCGTTATGTGCCAGAGAAAGTGTGCCTTTAATGTAATTGAGTACCAAAGGCTGTGTATTCTCCGCAATGCTGGCACCTGCCGTGGAATAACGGACATGACCGACTCCGATATCCCCCTTCATCTTGCCGAGGTTTTCCGCATTGAATACCTCATTGACAAGTCCCATTCCCTTGACCGAAGAGGAATTGCGTGGAGGACCGTCCGTACGGCTGACTGCAATACCGCAGCTCTCCTGTCCTCGGTGCTGGAGGGAAAACAGTCCATAATAGATCGTAGATGCTACATCTCTGCCTTCCATATCGTACATTCCAAATACTCCGCACTCTTCTCCTAGCTTTGGTTCTTCCGCCTGATGAAGCAGGCAGCCGGAACAATGGCATTTTTCACATGATGTCTGTTTGTTACATTTGGTATGCTCACTCATTTTTGTCTCCATTCTTATGCAATTGTCCTAATACCCCTATTAACACAAGATATATTATATCAATTCCACGAAAAATCTCAAGACTTGTTTGTAACTTTTTGCAGTTTAATCCCCCATTTTCTTCTGTGCTGTATCCTCCAGCGTCATAATCCCTTTCTGAAACTTTAATTTGAGAATCCTCTCTACCGTGTCATTCAATCTTTTTTCTGTGATCTTTCCGGATTTCACCTTACTCAGGATCGCATCATAAGCCTCCGGCAGATCCTGTGGCATCAATATAATGTCCGCACCGGCATTAAAGGATTTCACAGCCGCCTCCGCAGCCGAATACTTATCCGTGATACATGCCATATCAAAGGCATCTGTTACGATCAGTCCGCTATAATCCAGCTCTTCTCTGAGAATGGTGGTCATGATCAGTTTGGAAACACTGGCCGGTTCACTGGTTTCTGTGACTCTGCTGACCGATATATGGGAAACCATCACAAAATCGGCTCCGGCCTCAATGCCACTCACAAACGGCACAAAATCAATCTTTCGCAGCTTCGATATACTGCTGTCAATATCAACACTTCCCTGATGGGTGTCTCCACTGGAGGAACCCTGCCCCGGAAAATGCTTCAGCGTGGAACAGATATTCTGACTCTCCAGACCTTTTACATATGCGCTCACAAACTCCGCCACCTTCTTTGGATCATCTCCGAAGGACCGGGTGCCGATCTCGCTGTTCATCTCCGAGGTCTTTACGTCTGCCACCGGAGCAAAATCTACATTAAAGCCAAGCTCTCCGATCTGACTGCCGATCGTAGATGCCATATAATATACATAATCTGCATCCTGAGTCTTTCCGATCTCTTCCATGGTCGGAAAAGTATCTGTTTTCATTTTCTTATTATTTCCAATCCGTGCTACATCACCGCCCTCCTCATCTACGCTGATAAACATTGGCATCGCTGCATTTTTCTGTAATTTACGGATCAGCTTTTTAGTCTGCTTGCGGTTCCATATATTTCTGGAAAATAAAATAACTCCCCCTACAGGATATTTCTGGAGATTTTCTTTCATAGTCTTGGTGATCTTTTTATGTTCATAATATTCTCCCTTTGTATCATCCATCTGCTCCAGATTCACTGTAAACAACTGCCCCACCTTTTCCTCGTCCGTCATCAGGTCCAGATACTCCAATGAAGCATATGTGGCATCCTCATCGCTCATCCCGATCACATCCGGTTCCTCGGTACTAGCGGCATCCGTTGACGCCGGCGGCACATATACATTATTTCTGTGAGATTTTCCCGGCAGCTCACAGCCTGTCAGAACAGTTGACACGATCAAGCTGATGCTAAGACCTGCTGCACATAATTTCTTACCATATTTTATTTTCTGAAGCCAGGTATCTTTTCTTTCGTGTTCCACTCTTATCATAATCTTTCCATGCCTTTCTTTCAATAATTTTATGTTGTCAGATCAAATATCTTTTGACCTTTTCATTCTTTTTGGAAACTGTCCAAGCTAACCCGCATAGGTTAAAAATGTATATATATCCTGTCATACAAAATGACAGAACGGAGGTATTCAATGAGTGACTTAGCAGCAACCGATTGTGGATGTGGATGCAGTAATAACGGCAATGAAGGAGGATGCAGCTGGATCATTATCCTGCTTCTCCTGTGCTGCTGCGGCAATGGCAACAGCGGTTTTTGCGGTTTCGGAAATGGATGCGGCGACAGCTGCTGCAGTTCCATTATCTGGATCTTACTTATCCTGTGCTGCTGTGGAAACGGCTTCTAAAAGCACATCATCCATCTGATCCGAGCA
>ULJW01019338.1_pt1 | contig 11104 bp, 6 predicted proteins | sample 1950991 | NCBI WGS metagenome assembly ULJW01 (sample SAMEA4835484, study PRJEB28245) | human gut metagenome | biome: gut microbiome; material: fecal sample | place: Denmark | collected 2008 | reverse complement strand
TCTTCAATTAATGCTCTTATTATACAAATTCTTTGTTTTTCTCCAGCTGAACATTTTTTTGATTTATCATACAAAATACTTTCTATTCCAAATATATGTGCTAGTTCTCTTATTTTATCATCATTACTACTAATAAGTTTTAAATTTTCATATACTGTCAAGTTTTCAAATACAATAGGATCGGCCATACAAAAACTTACTTGTTCGTTACCACCATATATTTCAATTGATCCCTCTTGATATTCAACATCATTTAATATTGCCCTAAATAATGTGGATTTTCCACATCCATTTCTTCCCATAAGACAATAAAAACCTGGTGAATCAATTGTCAAACGTGCTTTATTAAAAATGATTTGTTCTTTAAATGATAAAGACAAATCATTTATTTTTATGTATAACATTTTAATCAAGGTATACTGCTGAATCATTTGGGAAGTACTGATTAGCATAATTTTGATCTAAAATATATTTACCATTTTCAGAATTATATTTAAATAATCCTTCATAAATAGACCCACTAACATAATTCAAAATATATGAAGTATCAATTGTGCAATAATTAAATGTGCTATTTGCATATCTAGTTTTTCCTTTATATGAATATGTAATATCATAAACATCAACTATCTTTTGCAAAATATAAACATCAAATATTGCTCTACGTCCTAAACGATAGATACCAGAATCATTTACAACATAATTTGCAGTAATAGCTGTACCACTTGTTTTTGAATACTCATAAGATTTAGTTATGCTATTTGATAAACCAACCTGATTCAAAGATGTTGTACTACCCTCAGCTTTTACAGGACCATAACCAACTGAAATACCAATTGTCTTACCGGTTGATTTACTAATTGTTTGTTCAACCTGAGTACTATAAGTGCTACCATACACTTTTGAATCTTGGTATGTCAATGACATTGAACTTCCTGCGTTAAATGTATGAAAAGAATAATCTAAATCTTCTAAAAGTGCAGATGCTTTCTTTTCACATTTATAAAGATATGCTTTTTCAACTGAAGAATAAACAGTTTTTCCATTTATATCTGGCGTTGATATTGTATGCCATGAATATTCTTTTTGATATTCAAGGCTTACATTACCCAAAGCACCAACTCTTGGAACTTCAGCCTTATAATATTTTTTTTCATCCGTTTCAATTGAAAATGCAAAGATTGACTTTCCCACTAATAAGCTACATGCTACCATTGCTCCACAATATACTAATTTTCTAACTTTCATTTTATGTCCCCCTTTAAAAAAATTTAGTTTTATTTTTTATAGAAATACACACATTTTCTATGTGCTTTTATTATATTATTTAAATTATATTTTGTCAATGTATTTTTTTGAAAAATATATTTTTCAAAAATTATAAAAAGCCGTCAAAAATTGACGACTTGAATTATTATTTAGAATTATCTATTTGTTTGATTTCAGCCAAATATTTATTAGCTTCTTCCTCATTACAATAAACAAAATGTCCTGGAATAATTTCTTTAAGTTCAGGCTTATCAACAGTATAATTATGAGCAGTTGCCGGATTATAAATTAGACGTTGTCTTTGCTTTTCATAATTAGGATCTGGCTTTGGAATAGCAGATAATAAAGCCTTGGTATATGGATGTAATGGATGCTTAAACAATTCATCTGATGTTGTAAGTTCAACCATTTTACCAAAGTACATTACTGCAATTCGATCACAGAAATATTTAACAACCGAAAGATCATGAGCAATAAATATTAAAGTCAATCCCAATTCTTCCTTAAGTTCATTAAGTAAATTAATAATTTGGGCACGAATTGATACGTCAAGAGCAGAAATAGGTTCATCACAAATTAATAATTTAGGATTCATTACCAAGGCTCTTGCAATACCTATACGTTGACGTTGACCACCTGAGAATTCATGTGGATAACGAGAAGCATGGTCAGCCACAAGTCCAACCTTTTCAAGAACATTAACAACCTCTTGATGATATTTTTCCTTTGTTGGTCTAATTTCTTCAATTTTATCCTCTAATTGCTTAATAGCCTCAGCTTGATGCTTAGTTTCTTCAGCTGTTTTATTATCATAAGTTGACTTTAAAATATTATATTTGCTTTGATAATTAGGATCAGTCTTATCTAGCTTTTTAAGCTCATCCTCTAATAATGCATTATTTGCACTTGCTACCTCAATAATTTTAGCCTTAAAAGGCTTCATTTCACTCTTAAGACGAGCCATTTCCTGACGCTTTAATGGCTCTTGAATCTTAAGGCCCTCCTGAATGATATCCTCGACAGTCATTCTTGGGTCAAGTGAATCAACAGGGTCCTGGAAAATCATTTGAATTTCACGCATAATTTTTTTATTAACGTGCTTGTTATCATAATGAATTTGATGTATTTTTTCCTTTTGAACAGATACTATTTGATAAGCCTTGCTTCTTTCTGCTGCAATCTTATCGAAGCATTCCTTTTTAATATCCACAACAGCTTCCTTGTAGCCAGGATTTGACTTATCTAATCTTGAAATTTTAAGGGCAGCTTCATTTTTAAACTTTTTAACAGCTTGTCGAAGACGAATATTTGTATACTTTATTTCCTTACGATTCCATCTATCTCCAGCAGAAATACGGTAGCCTTTGTAATAAATAGATCCTGATGTAATATCATAAAGTCTAATTATTGAACGTCCTGTTGTAGTTTTTCCACAGCCTGATTCACCTACAATACCAAGGCATTCTCCTTCCTTAACATCGAAGGATACATTATTAACAGCCTTTAGCTTTGTTCTTGATGGGCCACTACCAAAGAAGAAAAACTGCTTCAGATTTCTAACTGATAAAATTATATTATTATCAATTAGCTCCTGCTTAGTTTTAATACGGGGATTAATTTTATAGGCTGATGGACGAACCATTTCAGGAATATCCTCATGCTCGTCATTTAAAACATTAGCGGCCTCATTATCAACAAGTACTAAAGTCTCATCATCAATACTATCTGGTGTTTTTGTTTTAATTGCCATTTTGAACACCTACCTTTATTGCTTTATTAATACGTTCTGAAACAATTTTTGGTTTTTCTACCTTTGGTGCATCTGGATGCAACAACCAAGTAGCTGCATAATGTGTATCAGTCACCTTAAAGAATGGAGGCTGATACTTAAAATCAATTTCCATTGCATATTTATTACGTGCTGCGAAGGCATCACCAAGTGGAGGATAGATCATATTAGGTGGGGTTCCTTGAATAGCATCTAGCTTCTCATTTGAATCAACATCTGGAATTGATGAAAGTAATGCCCAAGTATATGGGTGACGAGGATCGTAGAAAATCTCATCAACCTTACCATATTCAACAATTTTACCAGCATACATTACAGCAACTCTATCAGCCATATTTGCAACAACACCAAGGTCATGAGTAATAAATACGCATGATAAGTTTCTTTCACGCTTTAATTTATTAATCAATTCAAGAATTTGAGCTTGAATAGTAACGTCAAGAGCAGTTGTAGGCTCATCACAAATCAATACTTCTGGATTTGCAGTTAAAGCAATTGCAATAACAATTCTTTGACGCATACCACCAGAGAATTCAAATGGATATTGTCTAAAGCGCCTTTCTGGTTGCGGAATACCAACCTCTTTCATTATTTCTAATGCACGACGTTTAGCTTCCTTACGGGTAATTTTTACCTTATCAATATACTCCTCTTTAGCCTTTTTTAAACTAGCCTTATTTTTTAAAGCTGCATCATGTAATGCAATCTTATGAGCATTTATAGCATTCTTTATTTCTTTTTGATAGTTTTTAGCCTCTTGTTTTAAAGAAACTACAACCTCTTGTGTTTGATTACGATTTTCAAGGTCATGCTTATCAAATGAATTAAACTTTAATATTGCCTCTTGTAATTTTTTATTTATAATTTCAAGTGATTTTTGAAGTTCTAAAACCTTAGATGAAGGATCATAGTTTTCATAATCGCTATTAATTTTAGAAAGTTCTGTTTGATATTTAGCTTTTAGATTATCACAGTTAAGTAAATATTCATTTTTAACATTTGCATGATATTCCTTAACCTTAGTCTTTGCAACCTTAGATGCTTCAAGAAGAGATACCTTTGCAATTGCACCCTTTTCTTTAGTATCAGATTTTATTTCGGCAACCTGTGATTTATAATTTGCTGTAAGCTCAGCAATTTTAGCTTGATTAGCCTCTTTTTTAGCTGGATCTTCTTTAGCCTCTTTTTTCAATTTTAAAACATCATCATTATATTTATTAGTAAGCTTATTAATTCGCGCATTTGAAGCTGAATATATATTTTTATATTCCATATATTCCTTTGATATAAGCGAATTATACATTTGTTTAAGCTTATCATTATTGATTAAAGTAGCTTCTGTTATTTGTTTACCGATACGAACAATAGGATTTAAGCTTGAAAGAGGATCCTGGAAAATCATACCAATTTTATGTCCTCTAATCGAAACATATTCTTCTTCCGAAATTTCAAGAAGATTTTCACCATTGTACATTATTGAACCATCCTCAACAATTGCATTTTTGGCTAAAATACCCATAATTGCTTTAGATGTTACTGATTTACCAGATCCTGATTCGCCAACAATACATAATGTTTCACCCTTAATAAGGTCAAATGAAACACCACGAACTGCCTTTACAAGTCCATTGTCAGTTTTAAATGATATAGTTAAGTTATCAACACTTAGAATTTTTTCATCAGCCATTTTAATCACTTCCCTTTAATGATGGATTTAGGGCATCTCTTAATCCATTACCAAATAAATTAAATGAAATCATTAGTAATGAAATAATTATTGCCGGTATAACAATTAGCATTGGATATGAGCTTAAATATTGTTGGTTATTAGATAATAATACACCAAATGAAGCACTTCCTTGAAGTCCTAAATTCAAATAGGCAAGGGTTGCTTCACTAAATATTACACTTGGAATCATTAATACTGCACCAGTTACAATTGTACCAAGTGCATTTGGTAATACGTGTTTAAATATCAATCTTGCATCACTAGCGCCTAAAGTTCTTGATGCTAAAACATATTCTCTTCCTTTAAAACGATAGAACTGCGTTCTTGTTCTTGCAGCTGTACCAATCCAACCAGTTAAGCATAAGGCAATCGCAAATGTAACAACATTATTTCCAAGATGTAAAATACACAATGTAACTACGACAATAAATGGCATACCATTTAAAATATCCGTAATACGCTCCATAATAAGGTCTATATTTCCACCAAAATATCCAGAAATGGAACCCCATACAAGACCAATAGTAAAATTAATTGCAAATACAACAATTGCAAGTAATAATGATGTTCTTAATGAATAGAAGGCTAAGGTAAATAAATCATATCCCGCATCAGTTGTTCCAAAAATAAATGAAGGCATACTCTTATATCCGTTATACTTATATAGTAATACATCGCCTCTATATGTATCAAGTTCTTGCCAACCCCACTTACCATTATCATCCTTTTGCCAGTATTTTAATTTAATTTGAGTTAATGTAGAACCATCAACTAAAGGACATTTGTCATTTAAAACCTTAACTTTAGAAGTAACGGTTATAGATCCACTATCAGATGTCACTTCTTTAACATCAGTTTCCTCATACCATCCATTTTCTTTCCATTCGTTAAGTCTATCAATAGCAATTTCAAGATTTTTGCTGGCAAGCTTACTTGCATATTCATCATAATCAAATGATGCATATTGTATACTTGCAGCATATACCTTTCTTATTGCATTTGATGGTTGCCAATAATTTGCAGGGATTTCACCTGATGAAGCAATATTTGTTAAAACCTGTGCATTTGCATCTAAGATATTAAAATTTTCAAATGAGGCTTTTTTATCATCAAAAATATTTGTAGTGTCAAAGTTAATACTATTAATTCCTAAATAAGTTAAATTAGAACCCGTAGAAGGTAGAATTTCAAAGCCAAATTTAGCACTTTGAATTTCAGCAACGTTATTTTGAGTTAAAATTTGTTTAACATCAAAACTATCACTTTCACCTTGACTTTTAAATTCACCACTATAATAACGTGTATTTGTAGTTGTATCTAAGACATAGAATTTATATTTAGAGGTAACAATATTGCCATACTCCGCTGTATCACTAGAAACATTTCCAAATTTAACATTAATCTTTAATGCATCATTTTGACTAAGTGAAACTGTATTACCGGTTTGATAAGTGAATGTTTGAGTTTCAGGATTAACTCCATCTTGCAATGATGAACTTTGAATTACAAGTAATGTACCATAATGAGCACCACTTACTGCTTGATTAATAGTTGTTTTTTCACTTAAATTTAAGGTCTTTAAAACGATGCAATCATTTTTAAAAGAACCACCTGCTACTTCTTGTGCTTCAAAATCATAAACTTGGTTTTTGTAGTGCTTAGTACCATCCCACCAACCAGTACCAGTTTTAAATAATTTAGGTGGAAGTAATGCCTGCTCAGGATATGTTGTCTTAGAAACGTCATTTCCCGAAAATAAAGGAACAAATATTGATAATATCAATAACAAGCCTATAATTATTGCGCCAACAACTGATGACTTATTTTTACAAAAGCGTTTAAATGCATCCTTAGCAAATGTTGTTGTTTTTGTTTGAAACTTTTCGTCAGCTATTTTATCTTTATTTTGAATAAGCGTAAAATCCTCACTTGTTAGGACAACCTCGTTACCATAGGCATCATAAGTTTTATTTTTATCATTCATTATTTCTTCGCCCCCATTCTAATTCTAGGGTCAATAAATCCATAAGAAATATCGACTAATACACCTGCACATAATCCAAATGTTGTAAAAATAGCCATATCAACAAATAGTACATTATAGTCATTTTTACTTAATGCATCAACAAACAATGAACCAATTCCAGGAATTCCATACAAATTTTCCAAAATCATAGAACCACCCATTATACTTAAGAATTCAGCTAAAATAGAAGGAACAATCGGTACCATTGCATTTCTTAAAGCATGTCTTATAATGGCTTGACGATTTGTAAGCCCTTTAGTACGGGCAAGTAATAAATACTCACTTGACATAACCTCGCATAGTTCTGCACGTGTAAAACGACAATAGCCACAAATAGAACCAAAAGACAGGCAGAGTACAGGCACAATATACGCTAATACTTTTTCCGAAGTTGGAGCGGTACTTGCTGGCCATTTAGTAGGTAACCAACCCAAATTATAACAGAATATTAATAGTATAAACGTAATAAGTACGAAGCTTGGAATTGAAATAAAAATCATTACCAAGGTTGAAATAATATGATCTGTTGGCTTATTCTTCTTAAGTGCTGCTATAACACCAAGTAAAATTCCAAGGGGAACGGCTATAATTGTTGATATAATATTAAGTTTCATTGAAACACCAATTTTCTCACCAATAATACTAGTAGCCTTCATACCAACAGCTATTTGTACTGATGTCCCCCAGTTCCATTCAGTAACAATATTTTTTACCCAACGACCATATTGTGTCATAATTGGCACTTGATAAAAATAATGTTCTGTTCCAGTCGTATCTGTATAATGCCACAATAATTCACCATACTTACTTGTTTCCTTTGTTAAATCATATACGAAGCCATCTGTAACTTCCTTCATATAATATCCAAATTGAGTTTCATTAGGTCCAACTGGCTTTGTAAATGGCAACAGTTTAATTAGTATAAATGTTAGTGATAGAATGATTATGGCCGTAATCAATGCTAAAACTAATCTTTTCAAAACATATTTCCACATATGCTTCACTCCTTTTTATATTTTTCTTTATTATATCAAAAAAGCATATTGATATTCAAGAGAAAAACTACTTTTTGCGAACTTTTTTACATTTTAATAAATATAAAAATGAATAATAATTCGATTATTAGATTTAATTTCGAATTTAGTTTAAAAAAAGAGGCTTAATTTAAAAGCCCCTAATTTTTATTCTTTTTAAGCTAAAATATCCACTTTAACTGTTTTTTCAACTGGATTACCACTTACACTAAAGGTAACTGTGATTTCAAGCGAATCAAACTTTTCCTCAATTTCCTTAGGAATTGTAACCTTAACTACATCACCATCAACAGTAAATGTTATCTTATCAATATCATTTAAAGTAAATGAATAAGAACCAATCTTACCAACAATTGAATAACTATCAATTTCATCATTTTCATATGCTATTGCAGTTTTAATTTCAACATCACGAGTTCCATCTTCATTATGAGATGACTTTTGTAAAACAGCATCTACAGAGTCCGCACTTGATGTTTTAGCACCATCATCAGTAATATAGCAGTGTGTATCAAATGCTTGCCATAATGCATCAAAAGAATACATCTTTCCATTATACTCAATTGCAGGAACATTTGTATCAACACCCCAGTTAAGTGTAAAGCCAGAAGAGTTGTCAGACTTTAAAACTTCCATGAAGTTAAGTGGGTCAAAAGTATTTCCTGAAATAGAACCAAAGGCAATATCATATTGACCAACCATCATCTTCTTGTAATATACATCAGACCAAGATGCAACTGAAGTATTTGTAACATTAAGTTTCAAACCATACTTAGTATTAGCCTCAGAACTATTGAAAGCATCCTCAAAATACTTCTTTAAATCTTCACCATAACTAGAAATTTGTGTTTGATACATCCAAGCAATTTCAATATCAATCTTATCTCCGCTCTTATAAACACCAGAATCAGTTAATTCCTTAGCAGCTGTAGCAAAATATTGTTGAGCTAATGTTAAACTATATCCATCTGATAATGTACCATCAGCCGTACGAGATGCGATTGCAGCTTTATGAGCTTCTGATGCATCATAAGAAACACCATTTTCGGCATCACTTAAATAGTTATTTGAGAAGAAGTTAACTGATGCAACCTTACCACGCTTATCAGCAAACTCAGTACGATTAATTGCATAAGAAAGTCCTAGCAAGAAACTATCATTTGACATAGCTGGTTCAACATCCCAATAATCAGATTTAGCTGTTTGAGCGATTGTACCATTAACACCAAATAATTTTTCCCACATTTTTTCATCACATGAATTAACATTTAATTTAAATACGCTATCTCCTTCTACAGTCTTTGTACGAGGGTCATTTTTATATTTTGATAACTGAGTAGTTGGAATACCACATGCAGAAAGCTTATTAGCTAAGAATTCATTTAAAGCAGCCTCAGGGTCAGTTGACAAAGCCTTTAAAATTGCAACGTGAATGCCTTTAATTTTATAATCATCGCCAGTATCAACCATGTCATTCTTTTTCCATACGATTTGCTTATCAGTTTCCCAAGCCTCAAGAACATAAGCTCCTGTTGATAATGTTGTATCTACTGGAGTTAAACCAGAATCGGTTTTCTTTCCCCAAACCTTAGCACCTGCTATTGCATCACCTGCACCCAATTCCTTAATAAAATCCATTGGAACTGGAGCATACATTGAACTATTTAAATAATACATAGCCATGAATGGAGTTGTTGTTCGATTAAGCTTAAATTCAAGATAGCTTTTACCATTTTCAGCATAAGCTTTAACTCCAACATTCTTAAATGATTCTTCATCAATTCCATCACCAGAAGCATTATAATACTCATTTGCACCAGCAATACCACTTGAAGATGTTAAATTTTCAGCAGCTCGTGCAAATCCAACCTTCTTTGTCCATAGTAATTTATATGGTGTAAGATAGTCATCAAGCGTAACCTCACGACCTGCATATTTTGCCAAAGTACCATTAGAAGTTAATGTATTATATTTAAGTTCACTACCAACCTTAACTTCAAATCTAAATGTATCAGACGTACCATCAGCATTAGCATTAACAGCTGTAGGACGATCTTGTTTAGATAGATTTCCAATCCATTCATATCCATCCTTAGATGAGTTCATCTTATTATCAAAATATGAAGCACTTGCATAACCAATAAGGCCACCAACAACAGATCCCTTATCATCCATAAAGTTTAGATTGCCCGGATCTTCTGTTTCATATGTATGATAATATCTTTTCCAAACTTGGTTTGACTCACCAGCAAGATCACCAGTTATATTTCCCTCGCGAAGAGTACCAAAACCATAACCTGTAATATAAGTATCTGATCCTAATTGAACATTAGAATTAAACATTTGATATCCACCATTTTCAAATAGAGAAATACCAGTTAAATTGTTTTCTACAGCATATTTTTCAATAAGACCTAATACTTTAGTTTTTTCTTCTGTTGAAGCTCCCTTAAATGTTGTATCTGTACCACCAACCTTAAGAGTTACATTTCCGTTATCAACATTAGCATAGCTTCTATCAGCATCTGTTGAACTACATGATGCTAGTGCTAAAGCAGATAAACCTACAATACCTAATTTCGTTACCTTTTTGTTCATTGTAAACATTCCTCCTTAACAATAACCATTATTCGAATTAAATTCATTTTTATCACATACTTCTAAAATGAAATTCAGTTTTTATTCTTTTTGGTTATCTTTTGTTAATTATTTTACCCTATTTTTTCTTAAATGCAACCCCAAAATAAACAAAAAAGAGATGAAAACGTTTACAGTAGTGTTTTTATCTCTTTTATTTTCTTTATACACGAATTTAATTCGCATTTTTTACCATTATTTAGTTAATAATAAGTAAAATCGCAGATATAATAATCTCCATTATTCCAACAACCAAATAAGGAATATAGCCAAATTGTGCTTTTTCACGATTAAGTGCTTTATTTTTGCTATATTCTGGATAACGTTCTACACTTTTATTTTTTATTTTATTATAGACATATTTACCCGAATAAGAAAAAATATCAAAGCTACCATAGGAAGCTAAAAGTGATAACAATCCTACGCCAATTAAAACACCACCAGAAATAAATAATCCATCACAATATGAAACTAAATGTTTAAAACCCTTAGATGATAAAATAATTAAAATAATCACAATAGAAATAAAAATTGCCACAACATATTTTAGCCATGAATGAATAAAGATTTTAACAAACAAACTTTTCTCTTTTATTGTTTCTTCTTTAAAAGTCTCGTCA
>ULJW01008510.1_pt1 | contig 11274 bp, 5 predicted proteins | sample 1950991 | NCBI WGS metagenome assembly ULJW01 (sample SAMEA4835484, study PRJEB28245) | human gut metagenome | biome: gut microbiome; material: fecal sample | place: Denmark | collected 2008 | reverse complement strand
CACGGAATGACTGTGTACCGGCCACACTTGTATCAAGATTAATTTTAAATTGATTAGAGCCTTTTTCAAGTCTTACTGTTTGAGTACTTACAACTTCATTATTATGATATAACTTTAAATTTGCCGTCATGACCTTTTTATTAGAATCTACTATAATACTTGCATTTTCATCCTTACCAATATAAGTTTTAGGATTATATGATACATTAGATATTTGAAATTCATCGGCATCTTCTTTTAAATTATTATCAAGATAAATTGCATCAATATGGATATTTCTTTCTTCATAATCACTTATAAGACCTGAAATACTCTTTTGGTTTGTTTCACCACCATCTGATATTATAACAATTCTTTTAATCGCATCATCATTAAACAAAGTTGTTGTATATTCGAGAGCTGGTCTAATATTAGTTTGGGTATCATCAATATTATTTTCTGATACACTTCTAATTTTTTCACCCAAATTAGTTAGGACCTCATAATCCTTGCCATAGCAAATAATACCTAGCTTAGAATTATCTGGTAAATTTTTATTTAAATCCTTTATGTACGTGTCAACTGTGTCCAAATTTTTAATTGAGGAATATGAGCAGTCAGCAAGAACATATACATCTGTTTCTGTCATCACTAAAGTTAAAGTCATTCCTGCAAGAGCAAGTGTAACTAAAACTGCTAGTACGCCATGAATTACAAGTGATGTAATATTATGAAAATTAAATCCTATTTTCTTAATTGATATAAAGAAAGGAACAAGCACAACAGCTAGTAAGGCAATACCAACAAATAATAAATAAGGATTAGTAAAGCTGATGCTGTTCATAACAATACACCATCCAATCTGCTACAAATAATAGCGCAACACAAATATATAGAATTGTCATTAAGTTAAATGAACCGTTTCTATTATTATTTTCCGAAACACCTTCAATAGATGCTACTGTAACATCATTTTTGTTCTCATCTTCAGGATAATTTGAATAAATACTAAATTTCTTCTCCGTTCCATTTTCTAAAGAAACCACAAGTTCATAAGTTCCTACCTCGGTAATTTTAACTGTTCCCGCACTTCCACTACAATCTAAATATGATGCCGTACCAGATGGGGCAATAAGACGCATATTTTTAGTTTGTGGTAAAACGCTATAGCTTAACTCATCACCAGAAGTAATGTTAGATGAACTGATAACTGTAGGGAATGAAAAATCTAGCATATTACTAAATAATCTTAAAGCATTCACACTCATCGCTAAATTAGAGTAATGAAGATCAAAGCTAAATACTATTTCACGATTCTTAGATTTGCCAGTTGTAGTACCAGTAAAAATAGCAGGCTTTCCATCACACGTAAACAAAGTCTTAAAATTACGACTTATTGAATATTCTGTATAACGCTTAACAACAAGCTTATAATTTTCAGAATCAATATAACCTTCAACAAGGTTTTTTTCTTCACCATAGACATTAGAAAGCTCTAAGCTAGCAGATGAAACCTCTTTATTTGTATTTAAAACAGCAAAACCAGATCCAGATATACTCTTTGTTGGGTTAAACATCCAAATTGTCCCATCAGTTGGCAAAACATCAGGGGTACAATTAGAATCAAAAATGTAAAGGCCATAGCCTGTAGGAGTAGCTAGTTCATATTCTTCATAATTTTTTACATCAATTGTATCAATCTTACCATATGCCTCTAATGTAGCTGCAATATAGAAGGGATTTTCACTGACAACTAAAGCTTTATAATTATGTTCAGCTACTAAATCATACATAATATAATGATTATCTAAATCAAGATTATCTTCATTTAAAATAGACAATTCTAAATTATTGAAAGATTCTCTTTCAATTTCAAAAGTAAAGCTACTAGCATTATTATCAAGAGCTCTAACACTTTGAGTAGCTGCAATAGAGTCGTTTACCTTAAGTTCAAGATTTAAATCTGTATTATCATTATAAGCTATAACTTCACCTGTAACTTGAAGCTTTGCAGGTGTATTAACTGTACCATCTTCATTATAAGTTGCAGCATGAAGCTTATAATTACAATTTAATATTGAATAATTAACATCGGAACTTGCAACATTAACAAGTTCAACATTTTTTGTTGTATAAACTTTATCACTAATTAAATACGTCTTAATTGAAGCATTATCATTAAAATATGCTTGAGCATAAGAAATAGCATCTACTGTATCACTAGCAATATCTGTAGCATTAAGCTCTGATAAAATTTCGATAGCTTTCTTCTTATTTTCAAGACTCTCGCAAAGAATTTGCGTATCATTTCCAATAAAAATAATTGTATATGAACTACCATTTTTAGATTCATTAATTAGCTTTTCAACTTTATCCTTAGCAAGATTAAATCTTGTATTTCCGTTTTCTTTCTTATTCATTGAAGCACTACCATCAACGATAAAGCAATAATCATTTGCTCCACCTTTAATTATTAGTGATGGTCTAGCAATTAAAAATGAAAGGAAAAGAACAATTAAGCATTGTAAAATAAGACTAATTAAACCTCTTAGCTTAGAAATGGGCTTTTTTCTTTTTAAAAAGCGTTCGCTAAGCTTCCAAATATATGTACTAGCAATTGTTTGCTCAGTATATTTATTTTTAATAATATAAATGATAATTAAAATAGGGATTCCAATTAAACCCAATAATCCAAGAGGATAAAGAAAGCTCATTATTTAAGTACCCCCTTCTCAATTAACTCATTTAAGAAAATATCATTAATAAATTTCTTCTCTTCACAAAGAAGATATGTTGCACCACGAGAAACACAAAAATCAGACATGGAATCAATAATATAACTTAAAGCGTCTCTATAAGCATTAAGTACATCCTTATTTATGTTTTTCCTATAATCATTAAGTGCATTTTCAGAATCAAATAAATGTATCTTTCCATTAAACATTGGTCGCATTTCATCACTTGCGAGAACCTGGCAGCATAATACATCACGTTTTTTGCTAATTAGATAATCAATACCACGCTCAAAATCATTTTCTGTCAAAAAATCAGAAACAATAATAGAAAGACCATCACCATAACCAACATTAGTTGGTAAAATTGCTTCACTGAAATTGAAATCACCATCAAAATCAATTTCATTAAGCTTTTGAATGTTATTAAAAAATTGGTCTTTATTTGCAATGTTTAATGCAAGGTCATATACATGATCATCTTTAATATAATAAATTGAAACCTTATCCATCATAATAACTGATAGATAGGCAAAAGCTGCAGCAACCTGTAATGCTTTTACCGCCTTGTTACTATTGTTATAATCCATTGAACGGCTAGCATCTAAATATATTTTATTATGAAGTCGTCTTTCGTCTAAATACTGCTTTAGATATAAATGTTCAAAACGAGCATATGCATTCCAATCAATTTTAGTAATATCATCACCCGGAATATAATCTCTATAATCGGCGAATTCACAAGATGAGCCGAAGTTTTTGCTTTGATGATTTCCACCAAATACTCCGGCTACATTATTTTTTAAAATCAATTCTAATGTTTCAAGTTGTTGCAAAAAATCTTCATTAATTGCATACTTTGCCATAATTATTTGCAGTACCTTTTAGTTTCACTGATTAATAAACCAATAACATCATCAACTGATAGATGTTCATTGATTGCAGTATAATTAATCTTAATTCTGTGTCTTAATACAGGATAAGCTAATGTTTCAATATCTTCAATAGATACATTAAAATTACCATTTATTAATGCACGAACCTTAGCAGCGGTAATTAAAGCTTGTCCAGCACGAGGAGAAACACCATATTTAATATACTTTCTTGCAGTTTCAGATGTGTTTGGAAGCTCTGGGTGAGAAATTGAAATTAAAGTCATCGCAAAATTAAGTACATCGTCAATGACAGGAACAGTCTTAGAAAGCTCACGCATTTCAAGAATTGTTGGTCCATCAACAACTGCATTTGCAGTTTCTTCAAGAGTAATTTGTGTCATATTAACGATATCTTTTAATTCCTCAATTGTTGGGAAATTCATAACTAATTTAAACATAAAACGGTCCATTTGAGCCTCAGGAAGAGGATAAGTACCATCTTGTTCAATTGGGTTTTGTGTTGCAAGAACAAAGAATGGCTCTGCCATCTTGTATGTTTGATTTGCAATAGTAACCTTGTGCTCTTGCATTACCTCAAGCATGGCTGATTGAGTTTTTGGAGTTGCACGGTTAATTTCATCAGCAAGAACTAAGTTGGCAAAAATAGGTCCTTTTTGAAAAACCATCTTCATTTTACCAGTTTCATCCTTTTGAATAATATTAGTACCAGTAACATCAGATGGCATTAAATCTGGTGTAAATTGGATTCTTGAGAATGGTAATGATAACGTTTTTCCTAAAGTACGTACTAATCGTGTTTTACCAACACCTGGTACACCTTCAAGAAGTACATTACCTCCAGAAATAATCGCAATAATAACATTGTCAACAATGTCTTCTTGTCCTACTACGTCCTTATGAATCTCAGCTTTAATTGTTTTAATTGTTTCACTAAACTTTTTTACTTTTTCAATGTTTTCCATATTATTCTCCTAATTTTTATTTTTTTCACTATCAAGGCCAGTATTTAACTTGTTAAAATAACTTTCAATAAATTCACGCATTTCATCAGTTAAAACGCCCTCATTTGATAAGGCTTCAAAATAGCCTTGATATGTTGTATAGAATTTTCCATATGCATAGAATGTAGACTCACCTGTTGAAGGGTCATAATGAAAGAAATAATCATCATGAGCATACTTTGTCTCACCTTCACCATATCCACCACCACTAACTTTATCAGTTGTTGATTCATTTGAATTGTCATCATCACTTGAAATATCTTTATCTTCTTCAAGCTTGTCATCAATTCTACTTGCAGGATCTAAACCAAATATATCTCTTAATTCATCCTCAATGTAATAAACTGTATCACGATTTTTCATTTCAAGATTAAATAATTTTGTAATATTTTGTTCAAGAGTATCTACTGCCGCATTAATTAAATCTAAAACTTTTGATACTGATGTGTTTTGTACAGTGTTAATGGTATCACTATACTCAATAAAAGCTTTATAATAATCATTTTCTACTAAATTTGTTGTTTCAATTGCCGTCTTTATCGCAGTTGAATCAACAATTGTTTTAGCATATGTATATTGCCAACCATATAATCCGCTTGAAAGCTCAGAATAATCATTTTTAATTCCTTGAAAATAATTGTTTAAATTACCTTCAAAATTATAAATTGCTCGACCTAAATCTCTAATTTTTGTATATCCTTCATACAAATAATAATTTTCTTCATTGTATGTAATATAGTCATTTCCCATAATAATTTCACAACTTTCAGTCTTACTACCTGGAATAAATCCCGTAATAGTATCACCTGGCTTATTGTTAGCTGACGTCAATTCATTTTTAAAGGCATATGATTTTTCATTGTCATTTACTAATGTTTTTGTAATTGTTATTGTTTTTTTCTGTTCATCCTTTGTCATCCACTTGCCAACAAAAGTGTTTTTTCTTGAAGAAACAGGCTTAAATTTGCCATTATCATCATAAAATGTGCTCTCAATACTATTTAAAGCTTTACCAATAGCTTTGTTCTTATTAGTATCGTTCATTTCCTTAGTTATTTTTTTAATCGTTTTTAGCACTTCTTCATTTACTGTATCTTGTTTAGTTATTACTTTAAGCTTCTCTATTAATGAATTCAATTCATTCTCATAGCTTGAAGCTAGCTCAGAATTAATATTAGATTCCTTAACCTTTGCAATAACCTCTTCAATTCTTTTAATTTGAAGCTCAGTTAGATTAAATGGCTTTTCAGGTTCAACAGGACTTTGTTCGTGTTTCATAGGGATTGAAACAGCTGTAGTTGTAGATGCAACACCAACTACTCCAAGTACAATTAAAGCGATTGGCAAATTAAATTTTAAGGCTTTTAAAGATATAGCCTTTAATTTATTTTCTGTATCCTCTCTTTGAAGACACGCTATAAATTCATCACTATCTTTATAATCAACCATAGTTTGAACTTTTTCATTAAGTTTAAGCTCATGGTCTAAACGTTTAGCAATTTCCTTATCACATGGCTTTAATAAAAAGTATGTTCCAAAAAAGCTAATAATAAAACAAGCTACGGGAATAATTATTATCGTCCAAATTGGAAGAGAAATAACTTGTAATTTCCACAAAAGAAATAATACACCAAAGACTATAAGACCAAGAGAAATAGATAGTATTAAGCATTTAGTTAAATGTTCTTTTAATATTTTCTTTTTAAAACTTATAAATCCCTCATTCATACATTTTCCTCCTTATCCTGTTTAGAATAACAAAATAATTGAAATCTAAAACACTATGATTTTATTCTATTACATTATACATATAAAATCAATATAAAATCAATAATTTTCGACATTTTTTCCGAATTTTATTCGGAATATATTCGTATTTTCCTTATACTATTATATTTTTCTACTAAAGAAACTTGATACTTTCAATTTACATGATAAAAGACCGATATAATTATCGATCTTTTACCTTATTTATCTAATTTTCTTAGTCAACTTGTTTTGTATAAGTAACATTATTATATGATAATGAATTACCTGTAATTGTAATAGAGATACTTGTAGAATTTAAAGATGCTTCAATTGTAAGAACACCATCTACTAAGGATTTGCTATCAATCACATAGGTATCTTTTCCAATTAGAATTCCACTAGAAATAACAGCAATTTGATCATTACCATTTACATACCATCCAGCATATGATGATAAATCAATTTCACCATTGCTTTCACTTGATGTTTGCTTTGAAAGATTATACCATTCTGTAGTTCCTGTTCTGATTTCAAGTTTATTAGTAGTAGTATTAATACCACCAACATATTCAGCATCATTATAAGTGAATGATAAAGCTCCTTCACTATAAGCTACACCTGTACATTCAATATCATTCCAATTTACACTTGATGCACTAATAACTAATGTAATGTTATTAGTTTCATCTTTCCACGTGCCTTGAAGTGATTCATCAATCTCTACAACTGTAGATGAACCTTTAAGATGAATTTCAAATGTTGCATTTGAATCTGTTGTAAATGTTATTTTCTGATCTGCACCAACTACAAGCAAAACAAAGAAATCAGGAGCAGTTTTATCTACAAACTTATAGGTTCCATTTTCAACACTACTAATTGTATAAGTATATTCACCATATTTAACAGTTTTTTCACCAACTTCAATAGTAACATTTTCAGATGAATCTGGATTTATACCTTCATAAGTTCCTTGAAGTTCAGTTGAAACACCTAATAAAGGATTTTCTTTTGATAATGTACAAGTTACAAATCCATTACTATAATTATATGATATTGAATTATTACCAAGAACTAATGTTACCATGCCAGCAGTTATAGTGCCATCCTTAACAGTTTGAACATCAAATGTTTGAGTTACCGCTTCACTTGTAACTTTTACAGTAGTTGTGCTTAATTCAACTGTTATAAGTGAGTCATCATATGAATCAACGCCATACCATGTTCCAATATATTCTTCAGGTACTTCAACAACAACTGGAGTTTCATTTCCTCCATTACGACTGAATACAGGACTACCACCCATAACAGGTCCTTTGTATGTCAACTGACCATCAATAACATATATTTTACTCTCAATTCCAACAGATGAACTAGACCCAGATATTTTAGTAAATTTCAATTGTCCAGTTTCTTCATTATAGGTATAAGAACAAATTCTTTCACGTTTCTTATTTTTATTTTTTAAGGTCGCTGTTCCATTCTCATTAAACGTAATTTCATATTCATATTCACCATTTCCTGAATTATCAAATGAAGCAGTATATGTTCCTTTTAAAATTTCATTAATATCATTCTTCTTTTCAGTTAGATTTACAGAATTAGAGCCATCACTCAATGTAATAGTGGCATTCTTAACACTAAGTGTAAATGTAGAAAGTGGATCATTTCCGTCTATCGCAATGGATGTCAACAATTTTCCTGTTTCGTTCTCATATTTATATGTATATGCACAGTTATTAGTTCCAATTGTTACTGTGAAACTACCTTCACCTTTTGTGTCACCTTGTTTAAAATCAAATGCATAAGATGTTGAACCTAATGTGGCTTCATATTTTCCTTTTAATACTGCCCAATCTTCATCCTTAATATCGCTTGTAGGCTTAGAAAGAATGTAGCTTGCTTTTGTATCTACGTCAACTAAAGATAATACATAATAGTTGCTCATTGTAAGCTCAAAATTCTTATCAATACCTGAAGCATTTCCTCCTGGAATACAAACAAATGTTCTTGTTTCTGCATCATAAGTATAATCATACTCTGCATACTTTGTATGGTCATATTTGTTATAAACAGTAAATTTTTTATCAGTAAATTCTAAAGAATAAATTTCGTCTTCAGAAACTACTGCTTCATACTTATTATCATACTTAGCTAAAATACTAGCCAAAGTTGGGTTATCGGAAACATTAATTGTCAATGTCGAAGTTGCAGCAGCTCTATCAGAATCTGGTTTTGCACCTGTTATGGTAATAACATAGTCACCTGCTTCTGTTGCTGTAAATGCATAGCACTCAACATCCTTACCATTTACATTTAAAGTAGTCTTTTCAAGCTTTGCAGTTGTCTTATCAACTACAGCAGTAAATCCAGGCTCGAATGCATCTCCGTTTCCACCATTATTGTCTCCAATATTTGCGCCAATATAAATCTTGTTTGACTTATACATTGCAAAAGAGCTTTCAGGAGCAAATGAAGAATCCTTTTCGCCATTATGAACTGTACCCTCGATAGTAAGTGGGGCTTCATAATCAACACTATAATGTATCGTCTTTGTTACACTAGATGTTTTAAATGTAACATCATAATCACCTGGTCTATTAAAACGTAAAGTAATACTTCCATCATAATTACTTACAGTTGCATATGCAGGATCAAAGTCTCCTACAATATGTCCATCTTTACCAACGCCAGATACTTCAACATCTATTGCATCTAGATCAATATTTGCAGTTTCAGGTAAGACATTACCAATAGAGAATGTTAATTCAAATCTATGATTTCCTTCGTTCTTAACACTATTACCATTATCTAGGTCTAAGGAAATTCTTTCGCCATCATTAAGCTCTTTATTATTTGCATCAAAAATCTTAAAATCAGAAACAGTAATCTTACTTGCTAGATATGGGTTTTCATCATCTGAAGCCTTTACGCCAGACTCCTGATTAAATTTCCAATTGCTTGAATCAGAAGGAGTAGTGTCTGCACCATCTTTAAATACAAAGTACTTCTTTGTCAAGCCTGCTTCATCTTGCTTTTCTTTTATTTCAATAGGTAGGTCAGAAGGTAATGCTGTACCAGCTTCATAATCTGTCTCACCATAAGCTGGATTTTCTTCACTAATATATTTGTCAATACTAATATAAGCTTTATTAATTGCTCCCGCCTCAGTTAAAGTAAATTCAACTGTAACCCTTTCATAATACCATCTATTATAAGCCGATCTTAATCTATTATATCCAAATTTAAATCCCTTTGCATTATCAAGATGAGAGCATTCGCCCAATTTTTGATATGGATCACCAACAACTCCTTCTAATTCTTTATATAATGCATTAATAGTATTATATACTCCGTTATATTTAGTTCCATCTTTAAATATATTTAATGGTAAATATTGTGCATCAATAGCCTTTGGATTAAATTCCAAATCAGTAGGAATATAAGGAGTTCCTGTTTCATTACCGTTTTCATCCAAATCTACTGCTACAACAAATGGCTCACCATTTGACTTTAATGAATAATATAGATTTCGCTTTTCGCCATTATATGAATTTTCCTTTTTAACTTTTACAAAGCTGTTACCATATACGTAGTCATATGAATCCGTATGAGTTTCATATGAAGCTCCACTTTCGGAACCAATGCCATATGTAGATGTATAAACTGCACTTCCTGATGAAATTGAAGACTCAGTCTTGCTTGCTACTTCCATTGCTTCTGCAATTGTTTTAGCATCTACTGGCACACATTTTACTACAAAATTGCACTTAGCATCATTATATGAAGCCTCAACATTATAATCGCCAATAGCTGGGAATTGAGTACCAATTTCAGTGTTATTACTATCAGTTACCTTAAATGTAACATCTGCATTATTTAAAACCTTTTTAGTAACCTCATTTGTAACTGGATGCTTATATAAAGCACTAATTACGACATCATCAAAATTATATACTGTATACAAATGATAATTTAAATCAGCCTTAGATGTATCTGCTTCAATACCCGTAAATACATATTCTTTAACCTCAACATCATAAGAAGTTTCTTTACCTTGACATGTAACCTTAACACTATACTTACCTGCCTTAGATGCATCTACAGCACTAAAATCAAATTTAGCCGTTGCTGTAGAGTCTGAAGATGTTCCATCTGAGTAATTAATAGAAACTCTTGCACCTGCACCTGGAGCAATAGAGTCACCAATTCCATACACAATATTTTGTCCAGTCACACTAATTCCTGTTACTGTACGAACCGACTCACTAGGAGTTGGTGTTGTCGTTGAACCTCCATTAAACTTACCACAAGATGCCAAAGTTGCAGTTGATATTCCACTTAAAGCTAACACACTTAATACTAATAATTTTTTCTTCATAATTAAACTCACCTCATAAAATATACTTAACTCAATTCCTAAAAATATTGTTTATTATTTCGAATATCCTTCTGAATTTCCTACATTATACAACTTTTATTTTAATGATGCAATATAATTATTAAAAAATATTAACTTTTTTTGAATAAAATTCTAACTTTTTTCTTTTTATCTTAATATAATTTTATCATTCGTGATATATTTTTTTCATTACAATGCTATTTAATTACTTTTTTAAGCAAAGCAAACAATTTTTTAAAATCAATAGGCTTTGATATATGTTGATTCATACCAGACTTTATTGCATCCTCAATATCAGTTAAAAAAGCATTTGCAGTCATTGCAATTATCGGAACGCTCTTAGCATAATCCGAATTTATATTTCTTATTTTCCTTGTTGCTTCATAGCCATTCATTACTGGCATTACCACATCCATAAGAATACAATCATAGTTATGATTTAATCTAACTTTGTTAAATCCTTCTTCACCATCACATGCAATATCTACAATAATATTATTTTTTTTAAGAATTTCCGT
>ULJW01026674.1_pt1 | contig 11410 bp, 6 predicted proteins | sample 1950991 | NCBI WGS metagenome assembly ULJW01 (sample SAMEA4835484, study PRJEB28245) | human gut metagenome | biome: gut microbiome; material: fecal sample | place: Denmark | collected 2008 | reverse complement strand
TGGGAAAATGCCCGTAACGTGCTCTTTGATTGACAAAACAGGAATTTTTCTATAATATTGAGACATAAAGTATCACGTAGAGGTTGGTTTAAACATTAAAGTCAGGAGGATAAGGTATGAAGAAAAAGAGAGTGATGGGGCGGATACGGTATAAATCCGCCGCAATAAAATTAAAAAAGGCAGTGGCAGTACTGATGGCGGCACTGATGATGGGATCTGCAGTGGATTACACTGCACTTCCGGCTGCCTGTGCAGCGGAAGATGTCACCGGTGAGCAGGTGGCAGAGCTTACCCAGGATGGAAAGACTACAGTATATAGCTCTTTTATGGAGGCTTATCAGGCGATCACTACCAGTGACAAGGCTACCATTAAGCTGCTGCAGGATTCCCGGATATCTAAAATTACAGGAAGTAAGTATATTACATACATAACGGATAAAGAACATACTATTGTGCTGGATTTAAATGGACATACATTAAGCACAGAGGAAGTGTCTGGCTGGGACTCCAAAGAATCCACTTATGTACTGGATATAGACACATCCTCAAACTGGACCATATGTTCCGGAGTGCCGGGAGGAAAAATTCAGGATAGCGGCAGCAAAGCGGCATTGTTGGAAAATTATGGAACTCTTGCAATCGGGGGAAATGTGGAGATAACTTCAAATAGTGAGTATACCGTATTTGCTCGTGGCGGCACTGGAAACCTCAGCATTGACGGGGCAGCCATCGACAAGGTGGGAGTAATGTATGGATCTTGTAAGATCACTTCAGGGAATATAGACAATGTCTTCTGGAGGGGAGGAAAAGCGGAAATTTCCGGAGGAAAGATTGGTACGGTATCAGTTATTGGAGACTATGCAGGATGGAGTAAAGGCAGTAACTTACAACTTTGTGGTGGAACCATTGGCTTGTTAAAACAAAGGGAAGAATATACCAAAGCAATGAGTACATGGTTTGCCGCAGGAACTGCTATAAAAAGCATAGAAGGCGGCAGTCTCTATACCAGAGCAGGGATCGATGCAATAGAAGCAGTGGAGGGATACCGCTGTGCAGAGAATATTGAAATGGTTCCATGCGGAAATCATGTCAATGAAAGTGGTTATTGTATGTATTGTGCCGCTGCTACCGAATGTGAACACATATATGGAGAAGATGGGATCTGTACCAACTGTGGAATGGTTGCCATAGCTACCATAAAGAAGGATAACCAACTGACCGGTTATATCACTTATGGGGAATTGTGTCAGGCAGTAAGTGAATTTACCCCGGATACCACTGCAACCATTAAAATCATAAAAGATGTTGATCTCAACCAGAGTCTCGCCTTCCGGGAGGGTAAGATAACTTTAGATTTAGGGGGACATAAGATAGAGACTGCCAGAGTTAACACGGTTATTGTATCGGATCATGCAGAGGTGACGATACAAAACGGAACCCTAAAGACCAGAGAAAAAGATGTTGTCAGGGCAGAGGGGGGAAAATTAACATTAGAAAAGAGTACCACTGTATCTTCCAGCGATTATTATTATTATTATGCCGGATTAAGAATTGATGGAGGTGAGGTTACCATTGATGGAGCAGGATTTGTAGATGGAGAAAGGTCTGTAGATATAACCGGTGGAAATCTTACAGTATTGGATGGAACATTTAGTGGTCAGTTTCGAAAGTACTTTTATAATGGTGAGGAGAGTCCGGAAGTTTTCTTAAGGGGCGGCAGCTATAGCGATGTGCGGTCACTAAAAGGAAACCTTAGAAGTATGTTAGAAAATGGATATGGATTCCGTTCCAGAGAAGAGGGGACGGCATGGATTGTGGACAGTGACCTGTTAGATGGGGAAGGCGCTGGGGAGGATACGGCAAAGATAGTATTAAATGTAACGGTAGAAAAGCTTCCGGTAACCATCACACAGCCGGAGTCATATGAGGATTATTGTGGAAATCCGGCCAGCTTATATGTAAATGTGGATGCAGCAGAGGAAGTTACTTATCAGTGGTATCGCATTACGGGAGAGGGCAATGCAGAAGAAATAAGTGATGCTACCTCCAATACCCTTCAGATTTCGCCATTGGAGTTCCAGCCGGGAGTAGGGATTACGTTTTACTGTATGATTTACTGGCAGGGATATTCCATTAAGAGTGAAGAGGCGACAGTGACACTAAAAGAGAAAATTGATTTTTATGTTAACACCGCTATTGAAAAATATTATACCGGAGAAGCCGTCACCTTGCAGGAGGATGAAATTTCCCTTTACCTGAAGGATGGAAGTGTAAATAACACACTGGTTCCCGGTAAGGATTTTAAGATTGTGGAAGGAAGCTATGAACATAATACAGATGCGACCACACAGGATAAGATGGCAAGTGTTACGGTAGAAGGAATTGGAAAGTACAAGGGAACCGTTCAGGTCAGATTTTCCATATTGCAGGCAGAGAATGAGTTTACCGGGGAGCTTACCTGTGAGGATTATGTATATGATGGAGTTGCTGTACCGAATCCTGAGGCAGCGGCAAAATTTGGTACAGTGAAATATCGTTATGCAGCTTCTGAGACAGGAGAATACACGGATGTAGTTCCAAAGAGTGCGGGAATCTACTATGTAAAAGCATATGTGACAGAGACAAATAATTATACCGGACTGGAAAGCCGGGAAGCTGCGAAATTTGTGGTTTTCAAGGCAAAACAGCCGGAGAATACGCCAAAGGATTCCATCACAACCCCTTATACGGCGAAAAAAGTGTCTCAGGTAGAACTTCCGGCTGACTGGCAGTGGGTGGAAGAAGATGCCTCAAAAGACCTTCCGGAATCAGAAGCTGTGGAGGCGAAGGCGGATTATGCAGGACAGGATAAGGATCTTTACATAACGAAGCAGGTAACAATTACAATCACCCGGAGTGCCTGTGAGCATCCGGATACGAAAGTAAAAGGAGAAGAAGCATCTACCTGTACTACTGCCGGATACACCGGAGATACGTACTGTGAACAGTGTGGAAGAAAGATCAAAGAAGGGAAAGAAATTGCTCTTCTACCTCATATACTGGAAAAGATCGAGAAGAAAAATGCCACGACAGTGAAAGAAGGCAATATAGAATATTATCACTGCAGCGTATGTGATGGCTGTTTCTCTGACAGTGAAGGAACGAGTCCGATTACCAAAGAAAGTACGGTAATTCCGGTCATTAAAGTGACGCCAACGGTAACACCGACGGCAGCGCCGAGTGCAAAGCCAACCACAGAGCCGGGGGTAGAGCCGACAGAGACACCGGGTGCAGAACCGGGTGTGAAGCCGACCGCAGTGCCGAGTGCAGAACCGGGTGTGGAGCCGACCGCAGGACCGAGTGCAGAACCGGGAGCCGAGCCGACAGCAAAGCCGACGGCAGGACCGGGTGCAAAGCCAACAGCAGGACCGAGTGCGGAACCGGGTGCCGAGCCGACAGTTAAACCGACGGCAGAACCGACAGAGACACCGGGAGCCGAGCCGACAGCAAAGCCGACCGCAGGATCAACAGCAGAACCGGGTGGAAAGCCGACGGCAGGACCAAGTGAAGAAACGACAGCAAAACCGGGTGGAAAGCCAACGGCAGGACCAAGTGTGTCACCGGCAGCAGAGCCGACGGTGACACCAAGTGCGGCACCGACAGAGACGCCAGCCGGGGAGCCTGCAATTCCAAAGCCGACAAAGAAGCCGGTGGTCAAGCCGGCCAAAAAGGGAAAAAAGCTTACTGACAGTAAAGGCGCAATCTATAAGGTGACAAGCGATAAAAAAGGTTCCCCGACCGTGGAGTATTCAGCAGCGGTGAAGGGAGCAAAGGGGACCATTACTATCCCGGCTCAGGTAACGATTAAAGGGGTAACATACAAAGTTACATCTGTGGGGGCATCCGCCTGCAGAAATCGTGCCGGGATTACGAAAGTGATCATAGGAAAAAATGTCAAAAAGATTGGAAACCGCGTATTTAGTGGATGCAAGAAGCTGAAGAAAGTGACCATTAAAACGACAAAGCTTACAGAGAGTACAGTAGGAAGCAACGCATTCTCGGGAATATCTTCCGGAGTAGTTGTGAAAGTACCTGAGAGTAAGGTGAAAGCATACCGTAAATTATTCAAGAAAAAGGGGATCAGCGACGGGGCAACGATTACAAAGTAATCATTTTCCGGGCAATAGAAAAGAATTACAAAATAAGAAAGGGGCTGTCACACGAATTGCGACAGTCCCTTTTAAAAAACTTGTGAAAAGCCCTGAAATGATGTAAAATGATAAAGATAGTGTTTTAATGAAAAAATGAAAAAGAAGATATATGGTAATGGAGGCAGGTCATGGACTTAAATGTGCAGTTTTATAAGATGTCAAAGCAGATGAAGACGCAGCTGTATCTGGATAATCTGACAACGATATTCAATCCGCAGGCGTTATTTTCGGATGGAACAGAATTTTACCGTTGTCCGTCCGAACCGGATCCTTATGACCGGGTGAGGCTGAGGCTCAGATGCGCCAGAGAGAATCTGGATGCTGTCATTCTGGTATTTAATGATGAGCGCATTGAGATGGAGAAGCTTTATAATGACCGCCTGTTTGACTACTACGAGACATTTGTACAGCTTGGCACGGAGCAGGTTTTCTATTACTTTGAGATTCACTGCGGGCAGATGGTATGCTATTACAACAATGTGGGGTTGTGCAATTCCGTAGAGGAGTACTACAATTTTACTATGACACCGGGTTTTCACACACCGGACTGGGCAAAGGGAGCCATATTTTATCAGATCTATGTGGATCGTTTTTATAATGGAGACCGCAGCAACGATGTAGAGGACAATGAGTACATTTATATCGGTGAAGGCACCAGCAAAGTGACAGACTGGAATAAATATCCCGCAGCAATGGGCGTCCGGGAGTTTTATGGAGGCGATATCGCCGGAGTGATGCAGAAGTTAGATTATCTGCAGGATCTGGGCGTAGAGGTTATTTATCTCAATCCGATTTTTGTATCTCCGTCGAACCATAAGTATGATATTCAGGATTATGACTATGTTGATCCTCATTTTGGCCGGATCGTCAAGGATGAGGGAGAGCTTTTACAGAAGGATGAGCAGGGAAACTGGAAGTCGGATCCCGATTATCCGAATAAAGCTGCATCCCGTTATATCTGCCGTGTAACGGATAAGGAAAATCTGGAAGCAAGTAACCGGCTTTTTGCCGAGTTTGTGGAAGAGGTTCATCGCAGGGGCATGAAGGTCATTCTGGATGGTGTGTTTAATCACTGTGGTTCCTTCAATAAATGGCTGGACAGAGAGTGTATTTATGAAAACGCAGAAGGCTATGAAAAAGGAGCATATGTGTCTGAGGACAGTCCTTACAATACTTTCTTTAAATTCCGGGAGCATCAGTGGCCGTATAATCCCCATTATGATGGCTGGTGGGGACATGATACGCTGCCAAAGCTGAACTATGAGGAATCCCCGGCGCTTTTCGATTATATTATGCATGTGGGGCGTAAATGGGTTTCTCCGCCGTATAATGTGGATGGATGGAGACTTGACGTGGCTGCCGATCTGGGACAGTCCGGAGAATATAATCATTACTTCTGGAAGGAGTTCCGCCGCAATGTCAAGGAGGCCAATCCAAACGCGCTGATCCTTGCGGAGCATTATGGAGATCCGACGGAGTGGCTCAAGGGTGATGAGTGGGATACGGTCATGAACTACGATGCCTTTATGGAGCCATTGACCTGGTTTCTGACAGGCGTGGAGAAGCACAGTGATGAGTATCGTCAGGATCAGCTTGGTAATCCGGATTCTTTCTTTGGATCTATGCGTCATTTTATGACACGTTTCCATACACAGTCCCTGCAGGTAGCGATGAATGAGCTGTCCAACCACGATCATTCCCGTTTCCTTACCAGAACGAACCGGAAGGTGGGAAGAACCGCATATCTGGGACCGGAGGCGGCTAACGAGGGTGTTGACAAGGCGATTATGCGGCTGGCGGTTATGATCCAGATGACATGGCCGGGAGCACCGACAATCTACTATGGAGATGAGGCAGGACTCTGTGGCTGGACCGATCCGGATAACCGTCGTGCATATCCATGGGGCAGAGAAGATCAGGATCTGATTGATTTCCATAAGGAGATCATTCGTGTTCATAAAGATTATCAGGCAATGAAGACAGGATCGATCATGTTTTTGCATGGTCAGTATCAGTTTATCAGCTACGGCAGATTTAATGAGCAGGACAAATTTGTGATCGCCATCAACAGCGGAGATCAGCCGGTATCTGTCGCACTGCCGGTATGGCGCCTTGGTCTGACGGAGGCAACCCGTATGGCGCGTCTGATCAATACCAGTCCGGAGGGTTTTTCTCTGGAGACAGCGATGTATAGTGTGGAAAATGGAATTCTTCGCTTAAATTGTCCTCCGAAATATGGTGTAGTGATCAAGAACTTAACGTAAATAACGGAAGGATAAAATATGGGAAAGATACGGGATTGGATGCATGGTAAAGGAAGAGGCGTTGTGATCGCCGTTGTAATATTGCTTGCATTATGGATCATTGTGGATTTTTACCGGACGAATCATCCGAAGCCGGAGCAGAAGGAGCCGGCAAAGATATCAGAACCCTATGAGGGAAGCAGCTCATCTTCGGAAGGGGATGTGCGGACTCAGGGTGACGCAGAGGAGGATACGCAGGATGAGAAACAGGAGGATTCGCAGAAGTTAGGAGATTCCTCTGATGGACAGACTGTAACAGAGGAAACGGCAGGCAAAGCTTCGGATGAGGATACCTCGAAGGAGGATCCGGAGCTGGATACCACCGAGGAGGATACGAAAGACTCCGGTCTTACTACGACGGAGGAAGATACCGGGACTCCGGGGGAAGCTTCTCAGACAGAGAACGGAGATATTACCCTTGGTTTTGCCGGGGATATCAATCTGGATGAAACCTGGACAGTGATGAAGCATATGCGCCAGAAGGGCAAAGGCATTCAGGGCTGTATTGACCCGCGGCTGATCAGGAAGATGAGAAGCTGCGATTATATGGTGCTGAATAATGAGTTTTCCATCAGCAACCGTGGTAAGGCGATGAAGGGGAAGGCATATACCTTCCGGGCGCCCCGCAGGAATGTGAAACTGTTGCAGCAGCTGGGAGTTGATGCGGTATCTCTTGCCAACAATCATGTTTATGATTATGGGGAGAGGGCGTTTCTGGATACATTATCTGCTCTGGAAAACAATGGAATAAAATATACCGGTGGCGGGAAAGATAGCAAAGAGGCCAAAAAGCCGGTCTATTTTCAGAGCAAAGGGAAAACCATTGCTGTGATCGCTGCCACAAGAGCAGAGAAGTATATTCTCACACCGGCAGCAGGGAAACATTCTCCGGGAGTCTTCCGGACTTACGATGATACGCAGTATGTCCGTGCAATACGCAAGGCAAAGAAAAAAGCAGATGTCGTTATTGCATTTGTGCATTGGGGTACTGAATACAGCACGAAGCTGGAATCAGCACAGACAAGCCAGGCGAAGGATTATATCAATGCCGGGGCAGACGTAGTGGTCGGTGCTCATACTCATTGTCTGCAGGGAGTGGGTTATTATAAAGGGAAGCCGATCTTTTACAGTCTGGGAAACTATTGGTTTAATGAAAAGACCTTATATACCACACTGCTTCTGCTGACGATCCGGAAGAATGGGTCTGTTGAGGCGAGGATGTTGCCATGTCTGCAGTCAGGAAGGGAAACTCGTCTTCTGACAGGAAAGAGCAAAGTGAGAAAATTTGTCAATTACGTCAATGGAATTTCAGTAAATGCGAAGATTGGAGCAAAAGGGGTCGTGCGTTCCCGGTAATATCCGTAAATGAAATTGACAGCGGTTGACAATAACAGCGAAATGAGTATAATTACAGACAGCCCATAGAATTAGTAGGAAATATGGACTTATCTATATTTAAATACATATCTGTCCTTAAACCGGGACAGACACAGAAAGGCAGTGGTATTCACTATGAGCAAATTGATTTATTTAGATAATGCAGCAACAACATCGGTCAAACCGGAAGTGTTTGAGGCGATGAAACCATATTATCTGGAGAATTACAGCAATCCTTCCAGTGTGTACAGCTTTGCCGGAGAGGCCAAAAAAGCGATGGAAGATGCCAGAAAGGTGATTGCGGATTCTCTGGGGGCAGCAGCTACAGAGATTTATTTTACCGGTGGCGGCAGTGAGTCGGACAACTGGGTGCTGAAGGGCGTTGCCGAGGCATACCGGTCCAAAGGAAAACATATCATTACATCCAAAATCGAGCATCATGCGATCCTGCATACATGTGAGTATCTGGAAAAGCACGGTTATGAGGTCACATATCTTGATGTGGATGAAAATGGTCTCGTAACACCGGAGGAGGTCGAGAAAGCAATCCGTCCCGATACGATCCTGATCAGTATTATGTTTGCAAATAATGAGATCGGTACGATCGAGCCGATCGCAGAGATTGGAAAGGTTGCCCATGAGCATGGGGTATTGTTCCATACAGATGCTGTTCAGGCATATGCACATGTACCGATTAACGTACAGGAGATGAACATCGACATGCTCAGCGCCAGTGGTCATAAGTTCCATGGACCAAAAGGTATCGGTTTCCTGTATATGAGCAATAAGGTAAAGATTGGTCCTCTGATCCACGGCGGCTCCCAGGAACGTTCCCGTCGTGCAGGTACTCACAATGTACCGGGTATCGTAGGTATGGCAAAGGCAGCCGAGCTTGCTCATGCCAATATGGACCAGACGATCGCAAAGGAAACGGCACTGAGAGATCACCTGATCGAGAGACTGGAAAAGGAGATTCCTTACTGCCGTCTCAATGGTGACCGCATAAAACGACTGCCAAACAATGTAAACTTCTGTTTCCGTTTCATTGAGGGAGAGTCTCTTCTGATTCTTCTGGATCAGAATGGCATTTGTGCTTCCAGTGGTTCTGCCTGCACATCCGGTTCTCTGGATCCGTCTCATGTATTGCTGGCGATCGGTCTGCCACACGAGATCGCACATGGTTCTCTTCGTCTGACCCTCTCTGAGGATAATACGATGGAAGAGATGGATTTTGTAGCCGATCAGGCAAAGAAGATTGTGGAGAGATTACGCAGTATGTCTCCTCTGTATGATGATTTTGTAAAGCAGCAGAAGGAGCAGTAATCAATATAAACCCTATAGATCAGACAAAAGAAAGGGAGATTATCAATGAATTATAGCGAAAAAGTAATGGATCATTTCAATAATCCGAGAAATGTAGGAGAGATTGAAAATGCAAGTGGTGTCGGTACCGTAGGAAATGCAAAGTGCGGTGATATCATGCGTATTTATCTGGATATTGATGAGGATACCAAGATCGTAAAGGACTGCAAGTTCAAGACATTCGGATGTGGTGCCGCAGTAGCAACCAGCAGTATGGCAACAGAGCTGGTAAAGGGCAAAACAATCTATGAAGCTCTTGAAGTAACCAATAAGGCTGTTATGGAAGCATTGGACGGACTTCCGCCGGTAAAGGTGCATTGCTCACTGCTTGCGGAGGAGGCGATCCACGCAGCTCTTTGGGATTATGCAGAGAAGAATCATATTACGATTGAAGGACTGAAAAAGCCGAAGACTGATATTTCGGATGAGGACTAATGCGAAAACTATTTCTAAGACTGCACAATACGCAGTCAAGAAGTAATAAGATTTCGCATAGAAAAGCGCAGAAACAGCGCTTTTCACAGCGGAGGTTTTGGAGGAGTAGAGCTTCTAAAGCAGCAAGGCACTTCTAAAATTGTATAAAACGCAATTAAGAACCGGACGGTTGTTTGACTGTCCGGTTTTTCGAGAATACAGGAAATTACAGACAGGATGCCTGTGGTCTGGTCTGTAGGTTTGGGAAAGGCATGGTTATTGACATGGCAGGAAATAAGAACAAAACAGTAGTTGTGGGAATGTCCGGAGGAGTGGATTCTTCTGTGGCGGCATATCTGCTTAAGGAGCAGGGGTATCATGTGATTGGTGCTACGATGCAGATCTGGCAGCAGGAGGACCGGTGCAGCATTGAAAAGGAAGGCGGCTGCTGTGGCTGGAGTGCTGTGGAGGATGCCAGGAGAGTGGCGCATATGCTGGATATTCCATATTATGTAATGAATTTCCGGGATGAATTCCAGGAAAAGGTCATTGATTATTTTGTGGAAGAATATCGCCGGGGCAGAACGCCCAATCCCTGCATTGCCTGTAACCGGTATGTAAAATGGGAGTCTCTTCTTCACCGGAGCATGGAGATTGGTGCAGATTATATTGCAACAGGCCATTACGCAAGGATCGTACAATGTCCGAACGGAAGATATGCGATAGCACCGTCTGTTACAGCACAGAAAGATCAAAGCTATGCACTTTATAATCTGACCCAGCACCAGCTTGCACATACCCTGATGCCGGTAGGCGATTATACCAAGCCTCAGGTGAGGGAGATTGCGGCGAAGATTGGATTAGAGGTGGCAAATAAACCGGACAGCCAGGAAATCTGTTTTGTGCCGGATCAGGATTATGCCGGTTTTATCGCGAGAGAGACAGGGGAGAAGGAGCTGCCCGGAAATTTTATTACAGCAGACGGCAGGGTTCTCGGACAGCATAAGGGAATCTCGCATTATACCGTGGGACAGCGTAAGGGATTAAATCTGGCGATGGGGCATCCTGTTTTTGTGACACAGATTCGTCCGGAGACGAGAGAAGTGGTGATCGGAGAGGCGGAGGATGTGTTTACGGACAGGCTCACGGCAGATCACATCAATTATATGGCGGCAGATCATTTTGAAGAAGGACAGACGTTGACGGCAAAGATACGGTATTCCCATGCCGGTGCCCGATGTGTGATCGAAAGCTGCAAAGAAGATCAGATAACAGTCCGATTTTTGGAACAGGTGCGTGCGGTGACACCGGGACAGGCTGTTGTATTTTATGAAGATGGCGTGGTGCTGGGAGGAGGCACCATTTGTTAGAGGACTATTTATATTTTTTTTAGAAAGAATCATAAATTGTTTCTTGTTTTTGTGGGAAGAATATGATAGGGTATATCACAAATTCGAAATACAGATTCGTTTATTTGAGATAAGGAGGAATGACATATGCCAATGGGAATGGGTTATGGGTATTATTGGGATCCCACATATGTACTGGTGATCATTGGTGCGCTGATCTGCATGATCGCATCTGCCAATGTCAGCGGCACATATAAAAAATATAATCGTGTGAGAAACAGCCGGAATATGACAGGTGCGCAGGTGGCGGCACAGATCCTGCAGGAAGCAGGCTTAAGCAATATCCGCATCGAGCATATCAGCGGAGACCTGACAGATCATTATGATCCTTCAGCCAAGGTTCTTCGATTGTCGG
>ULJW01014221.1_pt1 | contig 11417 bp, 10 predicted proteins | sample 1950991 | NCBI WGS metagenome assembly ULJW01 (sample SAMEA4835484, study PRJEB28245) | human gut metagenome | biome: gut microbiome; material: fecal sample | place: Denmark | collected 2008 | reverse complement strand
CCGCCGATACCGGAACCTTGATTCCTGACTTTCCTGACACAATTATCTCAATATCAAGGAATCTCTCTGTAGCATATCTTATCATATATTTTGATAATGTTATCTCACCATATGAGTTCTTACCATCATTAACTATCTTGAATGGAAATGTGCCTGAAATATTATCCTTGGTAAACTTAATTGATAATGTATCCTTAGATGAAAGAGAATACTTATCTATATCTGACTGTGTAATTGGAAACATCAGTGTCCAGTTCTCACTTGTAATAAGCTTATATGCAGGATCTGAGGCTGTAATAAGCTTTTCTGACTTAAGACTCTGCTTATCATATGATTTTTTCTTAAAGTCAACACTGCCAATTGTTTCCTCGGTAACTCCTTCATAACCATCAACCGAATAAACAACTATACCCGGTTTATCTGACTTTGCAGTCTTAAAAAGGTCCTGACTTCCTGTGCTTGCTACAATTGAATCAAGATTGGCCATAATATTCTCATTAATAGACTGTAGTACAGTTGCATTAAGATCTGACTTGAGATCATAAACTGCACTGAATCCACTGTCTGCATACTCAGTCTTGTAATTAGTAAGTGTATTCTTAATGACTGTAAGATTCTCATCTGAAAGTGCATTGCCATCTCCTGATGTATACTGTGCAAGTATATCTGAAACTCTTCCTGTCTCGTCAACCGTATACACTGTATCACCGGTCATAACTCTTGTTCCCTCTCGCTGATAATAGTTAATATCACCAGAATATGAAGAATTATAGACTTCTTCCTGTCTTAAGGCAACCGCTGTAAATGAAGCATTATTCATTAATGATCCCACTTCAACTTCATATGTCTGTACCTTTGCTTTTGAAACATATATAACTATAAAGCACACAATATATACCAGCACTATTCCAAATATAATTGCTGCTGCTTTCGGCTTTCTTCTGTATCTGACTACTTTCTTTCCCGCCATGATAAACCTCATTATTTCCGCACTTTATCTGTGCTGATTCACAAACACTGTAATTGTAGCATTTTAGACAGTATGATACAAGGTTTAAAGTCGTCAAGTTTACACTTTTTCTCAACAAAATCCATATTTTACCAGTATGATTTATCTTACATTTTCCATACTAATTTCAAAACCAAATCCGCTATTTTTAAGGAGGCATTTTATGAATTCTAAACCTATAGACTACATTGCTCTTACAATTGCCATTGTAGGAACGCTTAACTGGGGACTTATCGGTTTCCTCAACTTTAATCTTGTGCATTTTATATTCAGATCAGTTATGGTTGACCGTATAATCTACGCACTTGTAGGTCTTTCTGGCTTATATCTTTTAAGTACTTACGGAAGAATCAAGGCACTTGGCGAAGATATGTAGCAAAACAGGCTGCCAGTTAACCGGCAGCCTGTTTTTATTATTGTCTTGCTTTCATTATTCTGTCAAGAAGTGCGTCAGCAACCTCTTCCTTACTCATCATAGGAAGCTCCTCGACTGCGTCTTTAGTAATAACAGTAACCACATTGGTATCTGTTCCAAATCCAGCTCCTGCCACTTTGACATTATTAGCCACTATCATATCAAGATTCTTCTTTGTAAGCTTCACCTTGGAATTGTCAAGCATATGCTCTGTTTCCATTGAGAATCCGCACAGGAACAATCCATCTCTTTTACTGCTTCCAAGTGTGCCTATTATGTCTTTAGTCCGTTCAAGAGAAATTGACATATCACCATCTTTTTTCTTAATCTTTTCATCGCTCACATCAGATGGTCTGTAATCTGCAACTGCTGCTGCCTTGATTATTATATCTGCGTCTTTAGCACTCTTAATTACTGCATTATACATATCCTCTGCTGAAACAATATCCACCATCTTAACAAATGGCACCGGCTCAAGGCTTACTTTTCCTGATATAAGTGTTACATCCGCTCCACGAAGCATTGCCATCTTAGCAATTGCATATCCCATTTTTCCAGTGGAATTATTAGATAAGAATCTTACAGGGTCTAACTTCTCTCTTGTAGGTCCTGCAGTAACTGTAAGCTTAATTCCGGCCATATCTTTATCTTTAGCTATTGTCCTTAAGATGTAATTAAGAAGAACCTGCTCCGATGGCATCTTTCCCGCACCTGTATCTCCACATGCAAGATAACCGCTGTCAGGCTGGATAATTTCATATCCATAATGCTCTAATTTCTTAAGATTATCCTGTACTATAGGATTAGTGAACATATTAGTGTTCATCGCAGGTGATATAAGCTTTGGACATTTACATGCCATAATTGTTGTAGTCAGCATATCGTCTGCTATCCCATTTGCAATCTTTCCTATTACATCTGCCGAAGCAGGTGCTACAAGGAATATATCAGCCAGCTTTGCAAGGCTGACATGCTCAACATTAAACTGGAAGTTTCTGTCAAATGTATCAACTAAGCACTTGTTTCCTGTAAGTGTCTCAAATGTTATCGGATTAATAAAATTGCATGCATTCTCAGTCATTATAACATGCACATTGGCATGCTTCTTTACAAGCATACTTGCAAGATTAGCAATCTTATATGCTGCTATACTGCCTGTTACTCCAAGAACAACTGTCTTTCCCTTAAGCATATTATCTCCTCCCGCCTATTCAGCCACTTTCTAGACATTTTTATCATAAATGTATTTCAAACCTCTTATAAGAAGTGCAGGGTCTGTCTCAATTCTGTTTCTGCAGAATGGAATTATAACCTTACTAAGCCCCCCTGTTGCCACAAGCTTTGCAGCAGGCTTTCCGTTCTTTCCGAATCCACAGCAATCTATTATTCTGTCTATAATTCCGTCTATACTTCCTGCATGTCCGTATATAAGACCGCTCTTCATACAGTCAACCGTATTCTTTCCAACCGGTCCTTTTGGTGCATCAAAGCTGATTCTTGGAAGCTGCGCAGTTCTTGATGAAAGTGAATTCATTGAAACACCTGCTCCCGGAAGAATTGCACCACCTATATAATTACCATTCTCATCAACTGCGCTTATAGTAGTTGCAGTACCTATATCAACTATAATAACAGGTGCGCCATAATCATGTGTCGCTGCAACTGCATCAACTATTAAATCACTTCCCACCTGCTTCGGCTGGTCCATAAGAATGTTAAGCCCCGTCTTTACTCCAGGTCCTACAACCAGAGGCTCTATATCTACAACCTTTTCAACAGCAGCTTTAATTACATTAACAAGCTGTGGAACAACTGACGATATAATTGCACCATTAATATCCTCTGATTTTATATTATAGATTTCAAGAACATTTTTAAAGCTGATGGCATACTCCAGCTCTGTCTTTGAAAGGTCTGTACTCAGCCTTTCCTCAAATATTACTTTATCATCATCAACACAGCCAATAACTATATTAGTATTGCCCATATCTATAGCTAATATTGTTCCTTTAGTATTCTTTCTTGACATTAATTATACCTCGCTAATATAGTAACCCCGTCACAGATAAGCTTATCAGCCATACATTCATATATATCATTAACAGGATTATCCTTAAACTCATCAGCGGCTATTGCCACTCTTATATAGTTCTTTGTATATCCTGTATAATATGACCTGCCATCTATTTCTGTCAATTCTTCTATAAGAACTTCGAGCCTTTTTCCGATATACATCTTTCTGTATTCAAGTGACTGTGCCTTCTCTAACGCAAGCAGAACTGCACTTCTTTCTGACTTAACAGTGTCTGCTACCTGCTCCTTCATCTTGTCAGCAACAGTTCCCTTTCTTCTTGAATATTTGAATATATGCATTTCGTAAAAATGTACTTTCTCAAGGAACTTGCGTGTCTCAAGGAAATCTTCCTCTGTCTCGCCCGGAAATCCCACGATTACATCAGTAGTTATTGCCGGATTATCAAACACTTCTCTTAACTTTACGCAGCCCTCATAATACTCTTCTGTATTATATTTTCTGTTCATTGCCTTTAATGTCTTGTCGCATCCACTCTGTAATGATAAGTGAAAATGTGGACATATCTTTTCTAAGCCGGCAATCCTTTTTGCAAATTCATCTGTAATTATTCTTGGTTCAAGCGAACCTAAACGTATTCTCTTAATTCCTTCAATCTCATGGATTGCCTCTATAAGTTCTATAAGACTTATATTCTCAAGGTCTGTTCCATAAGATGATATATGAATTCCTGTAAGAACAACCTCCTTAACACCTGTAGCTGCAAGCGTCTTAACCTCATTTACTATATCTTCAGGCTTACGGCTTCTTACCCTGCCTCTTACGTATGGTATTATGCAGTAAGAACAGAACTGGTTGCATCCGTCCTGAATCTTGATATACGCTCTTGTGTGTTCCCCTGTCTGGTTAATCTTAAGCGATTCATACTCCTGATACTTGTCATTAATATCAACAAGATAGCTTGTTTTATCCGAACCGCCAAAATAATCATTTAATGCTTCAACAATACTTATCTTCATATTATTGCCAAGAATGATATCAACACATTCATCCTTTTTAACTCCGTCAGGGTCTGCCTGCACATAACAGCCAGCAGCAACAACAACTGCCTCCGGATTCATCTTCTTTGCCTTATGCAGCATCTGTCTTGATTTTCTGTCAGCAATATTAGTTACTGAACATGTATTAATTATATATATATCAGCCTGAACATCTTCACTGAAAGGCACTATCTCATACCCCTCATCCCTAAGCATTATCTCCATTGATTCTGCCTCATAGGAATTAACCTTACAGCCCAGACTGTGTATAGCAACTTTTTTCAATTTAATCCTCATTTCCTGTTAATTTTTGTTACATTTCTTTATTGACATAGGTTTAACAAATAGATATTATAGTTTATAGAAAAACATTTAAGGAGGTATTCTAATGAAAACTGTAAAGATTTCATTAAATTCAATCGACAAAGTAAAATCTTTTGTCAACGATATCACTAAATTCGATGTTGACTTTGATCTTGTTTCTGGCAGATATGTAATTGATGCCAAGTCTATAATGGGTATATTCAGTCTTGATCTTTCTAAGCCAATTGACCTGAACATTCATGCAGACAATGATATTGATACAATCCTTGCCGTATTAAAGCCATACATCGTTGAGTAATGATGTGTAAGAACATATAAACCGCTTTATCTGTTACAGATAAAGCGGTTTTATTTTATTCAATTACGATTTTTTCTGTTGTCTCAATTGCTGTCTTGTAAAGCTCCTCAATAACTCCATCAAGGTTAGTCTCATGCTGCTTGATAACATTAAGATTAGGCTTGGTTACAGGGTGCTTTGCAACGAATATTGTACAGCAGTCCTCAAATGGCTGTATTGATGTCTCATATGAGCCAATCTTTTCTGATATATCAATAATTTCCTGCTTGTCAAAACCAATAACCGGTCTGAATACAGGCATTGTACACACTTCGTTAGTACAGTAAAGACTTGCCATTGTCTGGCTTGCAACCTGTCCGATACTCTCTCCTGTAACAATTCCCTGACATCCGCTTGATTTTCCTAAATCTTCAGCAATCTTCATCATATATCTTCTCATAATGATTGTAAGCTCATCATGTGGACATTTCTCATATATAGCCATCTGGATATCTGTGAAATTAACAACATTAAGTGTAATAGGGCCTGAATACTTAGATACAATCTTTGCAAGGTCAATTACCTTCTGCTTTGCTCTTTCACTTGTATATGGAGGAGCATGGAAGTATGTTGCTTCAATCTGTACACCTCTTTTGGCAACCATATATCCTGCAACAGGGCTGTCAATACCGCCTGATAATAAAAGCATAGCCTTTCCTGCTGTTCCGATTGGCATTCCGCCAGGACCCGGAACCTCGATAGAGTAAATATTGATTACATCTCCTCTGATTTCTACCTGTAAAAGAACCTCAGGCTTATGCACGTCAACCTTCATCTCTGGGAATGCATCAAGAATTCTTCCACCAAGCTCCATATTAATCTCCATTGAGTTCATTGGATAATTTTTTCTTGTTCTTCTTGCATTAACCTTGAATGTAAGATTCTTATTCTTATATGCCTTATCAAGATAATTGATAACCTGATTAGCAAGGTCATCAAAACCGTTATCTTCAATCTGAACTACAGGACAGATTCCAACTATACCAAATACTCTTGTAAGGCTCTCAATTACCTCATCATAATCATAGTCCGCAAGTGCATTAACATAGATTCTTCCATCTGCTCTTCTTACATCAAATTCTCCCTCAACATCTTTAAGTGAGAACTTAATCTGTCTTACAAGGGCATCCTCAAAGATGAATCTGTTCTTTCCTTTAACGCCTATTTCTCCATACTTTATCAAAAATGCTTTATACATCGTTTTCCGCCTTTCCTTTGCATATCAAGATTTGTGCAAAGCACAAATCTTGTGTGTGAAAATCTATTTTCACACAATTATCGTCTTGTGTACTTCCTAAGCATTGGAAGCAGCTGTTTAAGTGTTTCTATTGTGTATTCAAGTTCTTCCTTTGTTGTCTCATAGCAGAAGCTGAACCGAAGTGTAGAATCAAGCAGCTCCTTATCAAGTCCGATTGCAACAAGTGTATTGCTCAGTCCCGGCTTGTTAGATGAGCATGCTGAACCTGATGATACATAGATTCCTTTATCTTCAAGTGAATGAAGAAGCACTTCTGCCCTTACTCCCTTAAAGCTTGCACTTACAATCTGTGGTGCCGAATCCGTACCCTTCTTGCTGTTTACCTGCACATCAGGAAGCTTTTCAAGCTCATCTATGAAGTAATCCTTTAACTCATACAAATGTGCTATCTTGCTTTCAAAGTCATTATTATATATAAGCTTTACGGCAGTTGCAAGTCCTGCTATAGCCGGAACATTTTCAGTTCCTGAACGCATGCCCTTCTGCTGTCCTCCACCATATATAATAGGCTTGATTCTTGTCTTATCATTAATGAATAAGAATCCGCTCCCCTTAGGTCCGTGAATCTTATGTCCACTGACTGATAACAGATCAATTCCAAGCTTCTTAGGATATATCTTATATTTGCCATAAGCCTGAATCGCATCAACATGATATACAATATCAGGATTATAATCTTTAATTATATGTCCGATTTTTTCAATCGGTTCAACTGCACCAATTTCATTATTAACATACATTACTGAAACAAGTATTGTCTCATCATCAAGTGCATCCTTTAGAGCCTCTATATCAACTATTCCATCTTTATCAACTGGAAGATATGTTATTCTGAAGCCTTCTTTTTCAAGGAAATTGAATGGCTCTTTAACTGATGAATGTTCTACAGATGATACTATGCAGTGCATTCCTTTTCTTTTATTAGCCATTGCTGTTCCGATTATTGCCATGTTATTAGATTCTGTTCCACCAGAAGTAAAGAGTATCTCCTTATCCTGACACTTAAGAGTCTTTGCTATTACCTCTTTAGCTTCACGGATATATTTCTCTGCATCAACGCCCTTCATATGCTTTGATGATGGATTACCATAATCTTCTGACATAACCTTTACTGCTGTTTCTACTACCTCTGCTGCACATTTCGTTGTAGCAGAATTATCAAGATATGCTTCCATATTGCCTCTTTTCCGCTTATTCTTCCATATTATACATAAGCACTGACAACAGCATCATTCCCGCTGTCTCAGTTCTTAATATTCTCTTACCTAGTGTAATTATCTCACAGCCTGCATTTACAGCTTCGTCAAGCTCTGACCTGTCGAATCCGCCCTCAGGGCCTATGAATATACCAACAGATTCTCCATGTCCGATTTCTTCAATCACTTTTCTGGTCTTTTCCATGCCTTCTGCGCACTCATATGGCAGTAAAAGCTTATCTAGCTTTCCTGCATACTCAAGTGCCTGCTTAAATGTCATAACTTCTGTCACTTCAGGCTGGATACTTCTCTTGCTTTGCTTGGCTGCACTTAATGCAATACCATTCCAGCGTTCAACCTTAGCTTTAGCTTTCTTCGCATCTAGTTTTACAACGCTTCTTTTCATTGCTACAGGAACAACACTGTATGCTCCGAGTTCTACAGCCTTCTGTATTATAAGCTCCATTTTATCAGCCTTAGGCAGTCCCTGAAACAGGATTATTCTTGAAGGCAGTTCTTTCCCCTGCTCGTCCTTGCTTAGTATATCTGCCCTTATATATTCATCAGACATAGAAGCAATGCTGCATTCATAATCAACATTATCTCCGCTGCTTATAAGAAGCTTGTCGCCTTCTTTGAATCTTAATACATTCTTAATGTGATTAACATCACTTCCAACTATATCTATATATGAATCATGGATATTCTCATGCTCTGCAAAAAAATGATACATACACTACTTCCTTCTTGCTGTGATATTAACCCACTCGCCATCATGGTTAATCTCAACTATCTCTAACTCAGGATTCTTCTTAAATGCCTCTGCTACCTCATTTTCCTTAGTATCTATAATACCGGAAGTAATAAAGTAAGCGCCGTGCTTCATATGCTCATGTATGCATGTTGAAAGCGGCTCTAATACGTCTGCAAGGATATTGGCACACACAATGTCGTAGCACTCATAGCCACAGGCATCTTTAACAGCTTTATCATCAATGATATTACCCTCAATAACCTCAAGCTGCTTCTTATCTATATTGTTCTGCTCTGCATTTTCCTCTGATGCAATAATTGCATTAGGGTCGAGGTCTGTACCAAATGCATGCTTTGCACCATATTTTAATGCAACTACTGAAAGTATACCGCTTCCACAGCCGACATCTAACACCTCATCACCATCTTTAACATACTTCTGAAGCTGCTTTATAACCATTCTTGTAGTCTCATGTGAACCTGTTCCGAAAGCTGTTCCCGGGTCAATGCTAAGTACAGCATGTCCCTTCATTTCCTCTGTCTCCGGCTCCCATGTAGGCTTAATGAATAAGTCTCCTATTGTAAATGTATGCCAGTACTGCTTCCAGTTATTAATCCAGTCCTTATCCTCTGTCTCTGATTCTGTGATTGTACCCTCACCAATATCAATAAACATTCTTAAATCTTCAAGTTCTGCCTTAACCTTTTCAAGCATTGAGCCATCATCTTCTTCACTGTCAATGTAGAAATTAACCTTAGCTCTGCCATCATCAGGTGGAAGGTCAGGAATGAAATCTACAAACATTGACTTAGCCTCTTCCTTAGTAAGCTGTACATTATCCTCAATTTCGATACCTTCAATTCCTATATCATTAAGCGCGCTGCTTATCATATCAACTGCATCTGTAGTTGTCTGGATTGAATATTTATTCCACTTCATATTATTGTCCTTTCGTTAACACAAACATTTTACATCTGTAAAAATGCTTCATACCCCTTTAATGTCTCATATAGGTCAGCCTTGCTTATTACCTCGTATGGTGCATGCATATTCTGTACAGCAATTCCACTGTCGATTACATTCATATCAAGATTAGCCAAGATATATGCGATTGTTCCGCCACCGCCTGCATCTACCTTTCCAAGCTCTGCCATCTGGAAATACACATCTGCATCATCCATAACTTTTCTTAACTTTCCAATGAATTCAGCAGAAGCATCATTAGAACCACTCTTTCCTCTTGAACCTGTATACTTGTTAAATACCATACCTTTTCCAAAGAATGCTGAATTCTTCTTTTCAAACACTGATGCATAATTAGGGTCATATGCCGCACTTACATCTGATGATAACATATAGGAATTAGCAAGTGCTCTTCTTAATTTAAGCTCTGAATAATCACCACATCTGTCCATAACCTCTGCGACCATATTTTCAAAGAATCTTGAATGCATACCTGTTGCGCCGACGCTTCCTATCTCCTCTTTATCTACAAGAATACATACGCCTGTTCTTGTAACCTGTGGTGTGTTAAGAAGTGCCACAAGTGAAGGATAAGCACACACTCTGTCATCATGGCCATATCCCATAATCATGCTTCTGTCCAGACCATAATCTCTTGCAGGTCCTGCCGGAACAGCCTCAAGCTCTGCTGATAAGAAATCTTCCTCTTCAATCCCATATTTTTCTTTAAGAATTGCAAGAATATTCTTCTTAACTGCTTCCTTTTCTTCCTTATCCTCATCTGTATTATCACTGTCTGATGCTGCCGGCATGCTTCCTATAAGGATATCAAGGTCCTCGCCCTCAACCACCGAGCTTCCTTTCTTTTCCATCTGTTTAGCAGCCAGGTGTATAAGAAGGTCTGATACTCCGACAACCGCATCGTCAGCGTCTTCTCCTATTACAACTTCAACACATTCGCCATTCTTTAATGCAACAACACCATGAAGTGCAAGAGGAATTGCTACCCACTGGTATTTCTTGATTCCTCCATAATAATGTGTATCAAGAAGTACCAGGTCTGAATCTTCATACATAGGATTCTGCTTGATATCAAGTCTTGGTGAATCAATATGTGCCCCAAGTATATTCATACCGGTGCTTATCGGTTCACTTCCAATATTAAAAAGCACTATTGCCTTCTTCATATTAACAGCATATACCTTATCGCCTGCTTTAAGTGTCTCATTAGCTGCTATTATCTCCTGTAAATCTCTGTATCCGGCTTTCTTTGCCAGTTCTACAGCCTTTTTTACACATTCTCTTTCTGTCTTACACTCAGATATAAAAGTCTTATATTCATCTGCAAATGTGAATACATTGTTCTTATCTTCGTCTGAATATTTCTTCCATGCATTCTTTCTTTCCATAATGTCAACTTCCTTTCTATATTCCTAATGTTATCTGACCATCAGAATCTTCCTGATTATCTGCGTCAAAGCTTTCGCTTGCAAGCTCTAACTCTGCCTCTTCCTTATATTGTTCAACCATATCTTCACTGATTGTTGGAAGCTCGTCTATCGACTGTACTCCAAATGACCTTAAGAAATCCTCTGTTGTTCCAAAAAGCATTGGTCTTCCCGGTGCATCAAGTCTTCCAACTTCCTTCACAAGACCAAGTTCAACAAGCTTGCTTACTGCTCTGTCTGAATTAACACCTCTGATATTCTCTATCTCAATCTTAGTTACAGGCTGCTTATATGCTATTATCGACAATGTCTCTAATGCCGCGTCTGTCAGTGTATATCTTCTTGGCTGGCTGCACACTCTTATTAGTGCATCATAATATTCCTGCTTGGTACACAGCTGGAAGCTGTTCTCAAGCTCAATGATTCTTATTCCCCTGTTCTCTGATTCATATTTATCCATAAGATTGTGTACTATCTTAACAGTTGTATCCACATCCTGTTCTATGGCATCTGCAAGCTTACCTGCTTCCACAGAATCACCCATAGTAAAAAGCACAGCCTCAATTATGCCTTCCATCTGTTCTAAACTCATCATTCTACTCCTCTGTTATATCTTCAATAAGCTCAGGATCCCTGACCAC
>ULJW01027788.1_pt1 | contig 11511 bp, 8 predicted proteins | sample 1950991 | NCBI WGS metagenome assembly ULJW01 (sample SAMEA4835484, study PRJEB28245) | human gut metagenome | biome: gut microbiome; material: fecal sample | place: Denmark | collected 2008 | reverse complement strand
CCAACTGGCTCATGTTCTTCTGCTCCATTATTTAAAAAATTCTTTCCCTGATAATCATGTGTGTTCCTCCGTCATGTTTTATATCCGTATTTGTCGATTTTATTTCCGTCTATACGGTCGTTCTATCATGTCATAGCATTTCTTTCAATAGGAATGATAATTCTTCATGCGAAGATAATTATCAGGATCACTTTGTTTTTTAGGAACCACTCTATCGGGGCAATTGATGATTCCTAAAAATAGGCAATAAATTAGAAAAGCCCAAACCGCAATGGTTTGAGCTCCATTTGTACATTCGTAGTTTCTGCTTTTGGGTATAAAATCTCCGCTGTCAAAATAGAATATTCAAAATTTTTTATTCTATTTAAGATTTTCCACATATTCTTCCAAGCACATTCCACTCTGATGAATCTCCTCTGCTGCTTTTTTCCCCACATAGCGATAATGCCAAGGTTCATTAGCAACTCCTGTAATGCTTGTCTTTCCGGACGGATATCTTTGAATAAATCCTTATTTGTATGAATTCTCCAGTAACCAGTTATAAACATCATCACGAGAACATTTAGAAGTATCTGCATTGATATCTACCGCAAGTCCAAGCTGATGCTCGCTTGTCCCCGGTAATGCTCCCCATTCCATTGCTGTTTCCTCTGCCATGTGTTTTGTATAACCTTCACTTCGATATGCGGCTATCTTGTCATCTAAAATCTGTTGCTGCTCCTCTGCTGTTCTGTAACCATCTCTAACAAACGGATATACACCTGCATTTCTCGCATCATCAAACATTTCCTGCAAGTATGGATAGATTCTTGAATCTATTTTCTGACCATTACTCAATTCCATGAGATCCATTTCATAATCATCTGGAATATAATTATCCCGATTTACCAACACCAATTCCCATCCATACTTATCACTTGCAATGGGATGTTCTTCCTGTTTTATAGTCCCAAAACCTTGTAACTTTTCCGGTAGCCCGACCGCATCATTGGTTACAAATGTATGTCCTACATGAATAAGAAAGAAAAGAACGAACAACAGAGTTATCTTTTTCAGAAAGCTCTTTTTCCTTTTCATCTACTTAATCTCCGTTTTATGATAGACATGATACATAAGCGGAACCATCAAAATACTTAGGATTGGATAAATGACCAGCATGATTGGTATCGAGCCGACAATCTTACCGCCAATATGATATAAATCAAATGTATTGATAATCTCATTGATCTGTAGCAAGCGGTCTGGGAACACACCCAATATTCCCGATAAGAAATCGAAATTTGATACAAACAGTGGTAAAAACAGGATTGCAAAAGGTATTGTAACCGCAACAACTGCTGTATGCGTCTTTGCTGACACAAGCATAGACAGAAACAGGCAAAATACGGTTCCAATATATCCGGCAACTACCGTGAGCAAATACAACTGCATATAGGTGATATTGTAAAAAGATTTCCAATGCCAGAAGCCTGTCTGTATCATGACATTTCCACCTTGCGATCCAAGACATCCCAATACCACAAGTGAATACAGCGATATTACAATAAAGTAAATAACTGATACCACGATAAATCCTGCCATGATCTTTGCTCTCGTTCCCCTATCCCTTCCGTATTTTGTTGAGAAAAATATGGAATCCGATTTCCAACTAAATTCATTGGAAAAGATACCTGACACCAAGAATGCTGACACAAGCATAATGAGCATAATAATCGTCTGAGCGTAACTCAGTGCTGATTTCCAGCCATCGTAGTCCTCATAGTATAAAGGTGCTTTCATCTCACGGTACTGCTCTATCAAAAATGCTTTCTCGTTTTCATCGAATAAACCATCAGCATCTTCGGAGTTCAACCATTTTTCCAAACTCTTTCCACGGTTCTCATAGATCTGTCCCACTTCTTCTTTCGATAAGGAATCAATACGATAATAATTAAAGTCTCTAAATTCGCAAAATCCCATATTGATCATGTCCTTGATTTCTGAAAACCCTTGTACCTTGGAATCATGCAATAAGTTAGCAGAATCATCTCCAGGGCGAATGGGATATTCTTCACTAATCTTTTTATATTCATCCAGGACCGCTTGTAATGCTGCTTCATCTAAAACACCTTTCCACTTCTGCTTTTCTTCCCGCAGACTCTTTGCTGCTGCGATTCCTGTATGAGATTTGCCCTGCTCATCCAAAAAACTGACATTCGTGATTGCGAAATAGCAGGATATCAAAAGTGAAAATAACAACACGACCAATGATACTTTACTGAGGCTCTTAGAAAAGATTTTCTTAATCTCATATCTAATCATTCCATCTCACCACCCTTTTCACCGAAATAATATAAGAACACATCCTCCAATGTCGGCTCCACCACAGATGCTCCAGCAATCGGTGGCTCACCGGCAATAATACGCAATTCCACCATTCCCCTTTCCGATTTCATATTAGACACCTTAAATTTTTTCATCATCTTCGTTGCATCTGCCTGTGATACTTCACACGCATATACCTTTTCCTGCATAGAAGCAAGTGTCTGATCAAGGTTTCCCTGCTGCATGATTTGTCCATCCTTCATCAGCCAGATTTCATTGGCAATATACTCTACATCTGAAACAATATGCGTCGATAAAATAACAATCCGATCCTCTGAGAGTTCACTAATCAGGTTTCTAAAACGCACCCTTTCCGTCGGATCAAGTCCAGCCGTAGGCTCATCCAAAATAAGAATTTTGGGATTGTTTAGCATTGCCTGGGCAATTCCTGCTCTACGTTTCATTCCACCGGACAGCTTCTTCATCTTCTTATTTGCTGACTTTGTAAGTCCAACCTGTGCAAGCAAGTCCTTTACCCGTTTACCAGCAACCATAGGTCGAATACCCTTTAAGCTGGCAATATACAGTAAATAGTCTTTTACTGTGAAATCCGGATAGAATCCGAACTCCTGAGGTAAGTATCCAAGCAAATTTCGATATTCTCCATCCATTTTGAAAATATCCTTTCCATCGCACAGAATCTGTCCGCTTGTCGGTGGCAAAAGGGTACAGATCATTCGCATAAGCGTTGTCTTGCCTGCACCATTCACACCTAAAAGTCCATATACTCCATTCTCTATCGTCAGGTTTAAGTTCTCTACTGCCCGAAAGTTCCCAAACTTTCTTGTAACATTAACCATTTGTAATTTCATATAGATTTCCCTCCATCGTCGAACATAAGCGGTTGCAGTCATGTATTGCCTTATACACAGCACCAATCAGGAAACAGCTTGCTAATCCAAATAAGATACTCCATACAGGAAATGTAATCTTAGCATAAATAAAATCATTCATTGTAACCATCCACCAGATCACACTCCACAAAAAGCAACCGAGCATGGATGCTGCCTCATTCAAAGCGCTACTGTTTAACATGGCAAAGCAGATTCCAGCAGCAACGACCATTGGGAACAAAAACTGCACCAAAATATCCATAAACTGCATTCTCATACCCACACAGCAAACGAACATAAATAGCGTTATCATAAATACATCCGCCACTCCTATCAAAAATACTCGTGCGGAATAGATCTGTCTGAGGGAATATAGGCACGCTGCCTCAATCTGTAAGGAATCACTTTCTTTGTTTCTCCAAAATTCCGGAATGATCATAACGATAAAAAGGACAGAGGAAGTTCCCAGTGTTCTCATCAAATATTCGCTATCATCCAGATAATTCATGAGAAAAAATGTCACTATCAGTAATGCTGCCTGCAACATCCACCATCTCTTTCGAATCAGCCGAAATTGAGAAAATAAAAACTCTCCATAGCTCATCGTATGTTCAGACTGAACTTCCATCATAACTTCCTTCGATTTTTGAATCGTTTCCAGAATCTTTTCTTCTCTTGGAATAACTTTTGTTTCCGTTTTATAGTTTTGTATCATCTTTTCCAAATTCATCAGAGTCCTCCTCTCCCAAAAGTTTTTTTAATTCTTCTTTTGCCCTTTTATGTCGGTACTTAACCAGCGGTAAGCCAATTTGTAAGATATCAGCTACCTCTTTTAGCTTACAGTCTCCAAAATAAATTAACAGTATCACTTCTCTTAACTCTGGGGCTAACCTGCCAAGTGCCTGTTCCACATCCATTCGTTTTTCTTTCCTATGAATACCGCCATCCGAAACCAGCTCTCTTTCCAATATTTCCTGCTCTACACTCTCTGCCTTCCATTTCTTTGCGTAGTTCTTACATAAATTACCTGCTATCACATACAGATAATTCTTTGCTTTCCCAATATGCTGATAAGATGCAATATTTTCCATAAATCGAAGGAAGGTTTCCTGTGTGAGATCTTCTGCTTCTGCCTGATTCATACAATGATATCTGCAATAGGACAGAATTCCTGCATAATATTTCCGTACAAATTTATCAAAAGCCTTTTCATTGCCCTGTTTCATTTGTAGGATTAAAAGAAAATCATTCAAGTTGCCCTCCTTTCCCATTTCAGTAATGTATAAACGTTTATTCCATTCTAATATATATAACAACTGACCGCACAAAAAAGATAGTCTATGTTTTAGATTTCTCAAAAAAAGACACCAACCCTCTATGGTTGATGTCCTAACACTAGCATTTGTACTCCTCTATCATCTGAAAATGTCTCAAAGCATCCTCAATTGCCTTCTCCTTCACATAGTTCTTTATCGCTTCATAGGTGGCGCCCTTCTAAAATCCTGACATATCCATATTTTCAAGAGACATCTCAACCTTTACTTTCTGAGAGTCGATTATACCCTTGGAAAGTAAGACAACCGTCTCCACATTCGCGGTCCAGGGGAACTGGTCCACGGCAACGGCTTTGTCCACGCGGTAGCCATTCTCTAAGAATACCTCCAGATCTCTCACCAGGCTGGTGGGTTTGCAAGAGATGTAGACGATATGATCCACCGCGTATTTTATAATTTTCGGCAGTGCTTTGGGGTGGATGCCATCTCTGGGGGGATCTAAGATGATCATGTCCGGCTTCTCTTCCACTTCGTCCAGTACCTTCAGCACATCTCCGGCAATGAATTCGCAGTTATCCAGTCCGTTGGCGGCGGCGTTTTTCTTTGCTGCCTCCACGGCTTCCTCCACGATCTCCACACCGATGACTTTCCCGGCGGCCGGTGCCATGAGCTGCGCGATGGTGCCGGTGCCGCTGTAGAGGTCGAACACGGTCTTGTCGCTGCCACCCAGGTCGCCCACATAATCTCTCGCCGTCTGGTACAGTACCTCCGCACTGTAGGAGTTGGTCTGAAAAAAGGAGAATGTGGAGATCTTGAATTTCAACCCCAGCAGTTCCTCATAAAAATACTCCTGTCCGTATAGCAGCTCCGTGTGGTCACTCTGCACCACATCTGCGATGGAATCATTGGTGATATGTAAGATTCCTGCGAATTTTCCGACAAGCTTCCCATCCTGTTCCAGGGAAAGCAACAGATCCTTAAATCCCGTGATCAGCGCATCCGCATCCAAGCTTCCTTCCACCGCCGTCTCTCCCTGCCAGGGATCCTGGGAGGTCGTCACCAGTGCCACCAGAATCTCTCCGGTGCGGGATGCCTTACGTACCAGCAGGTGCCGTAAGTACCCCTCATGGCTCATTCTGTGGAAAAAGCTTACCTTCGCCCGGGCAAAATAATCTCTCACTGACTGTAAGATCAGGCGGTAATCCGCATCCACGATCTCACAGTCCGCTACGGTCACAATGTCGTAGAAGCTGCCTCTCTTATGCATGCCAAGTGCCAGCGGTCCGTCCTTGTACTCGTCTCCGAAGGAAAATTCCATCTTATTGCGGTATTCATAAGCCTTCGGGCTGCCCTTGATGCCCTCAAAAATCCAGGCTTCTTCCTGCTTGTTTAACACGCTGTCCAGCAGACGTTTTACCTGTTCTTCTTTGACCTTCAGCTGTTCTTCATAGGGAAGCGACAGATAGGTGCATCCACCGCACAACCCAAAAAGGGAACACGTCCGGCCGGTTTCTAAAGGTGACTTCTCTGTCACCTCTAAAAGCCTTCCTTCCGCCTTCCCTTTGCGTACCTTATTCACTGAGAACTTGACTTTCTGTCCGGGCAGGCTGTTCTTGACTACAGCAGTCTCATCTCCCACACAGACGATCCCTTTGTTGGGAAAATCGACCCTTACAACAGATCCTTCATATACCTGTCCTTTTTTCATGGGTTAGTTCTCTCCTTCATCCTCGAAGAAGTCGTCGTCATCCTCTTCCACGTCATCTGCTTCGTCTTCGAAATCATCCTCGAAGTCTTCCAGATAATCCTGTGCAAAGAAGAAATGATATACGGCATAAGCTACAGCTGCAACAGCTGCTACGGCGCCGATGATCGCCAGTACCCATACCAGGACATTGCGCTCCTTCTTCTCTTCCACTTCCTTACCCAGGAGCTTATTAAGCTTCTTCAGTTCGCTGACTTTCAGTTCGTTTAATTTGTCAAGGTCTACCAGATTTTCGATTCTGTTCATATTATTTACCTGCCTTTCCGGCATCCGGACTTTTCTGCGGATGCAAAGCAATTGTTTTCATTCCTTTAATATGATACCATGTTTTCGTGAAAAATACTATACCCGTTTTAACTTGGCAAAAGATGCATACATGATCTTCTGCCCCGCCTGGTCGAATTCCACCGTGACCTTATAGTCCCTGGGTTCTCTCGCGATATTCAATACCGTGCCCTCACCGTATTTGATATGACGTACTCTGTCACCTACCGTATAGTCCAGTGCATCCGGTGCCTTGAATTCCGTTCCTTTCTGAAGTCCCGCCAGCTGGTTGAGTCCATTGATCCCCTTGGAAATATAAGGTTTGTCTGCTTTTGCCGTAACTCGGGGTTTCAAGGTTGCCTTGGGTCTTGGATCAAATCCCGTATTGCCAAAGCCTCCGAAGCCGCTGCCCGAACCGTTTCCGGACCGGGGGGGTGCAATCGCTTCCAGTCCCATGGCACGAAGAGCTGCCTCATTGGCTCTTCTCGCCTGAAAATCCTCCAGGTCATCGTCCCGGTATCTTCTGTTTTGCGGCAGGGTATTATCCATAAGTTCCTTCGGGATCTCCCGCACAAAACGGCTCACGGGATTGTACTGTGTCTCACCGCGGAGCATTCTGCTTCTGGCACAGGTCAGCGTCAGATCCTCCTTGGCTCTGGTGATTCCCACATAAGCCAGGCGTCTCTCTTCCTCGATCTCCAACGGATCATCGGACGCGATCGTCATAAAGCCGGGAAATAGTCCATCCTCCATGCCGGCGAGATAGACCACCGGGAATTCCAGACCTTTGGCACTGTGCAGAGTCATCAAAAGCACTCTGTTATCGCCATCCTCCACATTGTCAATATCCGCTACCAGCATGATCTCTTCCAAAAATTCCGACAGAGAAGGCTCATCGTGGGTCTCCTCGTAGACTGCTGCCTTGGTGATCAATTCATCTACGTTCCCGAGACGGTCCTCTGCGGATTCTTCATCCTGATCCCGCAGATATTCCGCATAATCGATCCGTTCTAATAAGGACTTGATCAGATCCGGCAGTGTATAGGAGGACAATCCGCTGCGAAGCACTTCGATCAGATTGACGAACCCACGGATCTTTGCTTCCGCTCTTCCCAGTCCCCTGATCTGGTCTGCCTCGCACAATGCATCAAATAACGTGATATTCTTCATCTGTGCATAATCCGCCACTTTTTCCAGAGATGCCGTACCGATGCTTCGTTTCGGCACATTGATGATTCTGCGCAGAGCCACTTCATCCCTGCCGTTATCAATAGTCTTTAAATACGCCAGGATGTCCCGGATCTCCTGTCTGGCATAGAAGTTCACACCGCCTACCACATGATAGGGAATTCCTTCCACCACCATACGTTCTTCTAAAAGTCTGGACTGGGCATTGGTACGGTACAGTACTGCACAATCCGCATAGGCAACGCCATTTTTGTTCACTTTATCAGAAATATCGTCTGCGATATATTCCGCCTCTTCATAAGCATTGTCAAATTGTCTGAAATGTATTCGGCTGCCTGCTCCTTTTTCCGTCCACAGTGCCTTCTCTTTACGGCCTCTGTTGTTGCGGATCACCGCGTTTGCCGCATCCAGAATATTCTGTGTGGAACGATAATTCTGCTCCAGCTTGATCACTTTTGCATCCGGATATATCTTCTCGTAATCTAAAATATTGCGGATATTGGCACCGCGGAACTTGTAAATGGACTGGTCATCATCACCCACGACACAAAGATTGCGGTAACCGTCCGCCAACAGCCGGATCAGTTCAAACTGCGCCGTATTCGTATCCTGGTACTCATCCACCATGATGTATCGAAAGCGCTCCTGATAGTTATAGAGTACCTCCGGACAGCTTTTGAACAGCTCCACCGTTTTCACAATGATATCATCAAAATCCAGTGCATTACTCTTCTTCAGGGTGTCCTGATATTCTCTGTAAACCTTTGCCGTCACACTTTTTCGATAATCGCCTACAGACTTGACCTCGAATTCCCGTACATCCACCAGTTCATCCTTGGCAGAAGATATTTCAGACAGCAGCGTCCGCTCCTTATACATCTTCGTGTCGATGTTCAGACGTTTGCAGACCTGTTTGATCACGGTCTTCTGATCGTCTGTATCATAAATAGTAAAATTCGTATCATATCCCAGTCTGTCAATATGTCTTCTGAGGATCCTCATGCAGGTGGCATGGAAAGTGGCTACCCACACCTGATCCGCGCCGAAACCGGCGATCTGATCCACACGTTCCCGCATCTCCTGTGCCGCCTTATTGGTAAAGGTAATAGCAAGAATGTTCCATGGATTCACTCCCAGTTCATCGATCAGATATGCCACCCGGTGGGTCAGGACACGGGTCTTGCCGCTTCCGGCGCCCGCTAACAGAAGGAGCGGTCCTTCCGTATGAAGCACCGCTTCTTTTTGTTCTTTATTCAAAGTATCATAAATGCTCATGTATGACTAATTATCCCTTTCATTGAATTCCTGTAAAAAAGTTCTGAATTCCCCGATCGGCATTGGTTTTGCATAAAAATATCCCTGCACGATATCGCAATCCGCCAGCCGGAGCATCTCCAGCTGTTCACTGGTCTCCACACCCTCTGCCAGTACTTTAAAGCCGAGATGTCTTAACATTTTAGTCAGATATTTTATAATTGTCAATGCGGTTTCTTCCCGTTCGCTGTTCATGGTATCATCCAGGAACTGCTTGTCCAGTTTTACCGTATCCACAGCCACCTTGGATAACAGATTCAGCGAAGAATATCCACTTCCGAAATCATCGACAGAGATCTCCACTCCTCTGTCCCTGAGGGTTTCCAGATTATTGGTCAGCTTGTTCAGATCCGACATAAATACTGACTCCGTCACTTCCACCTCCAGCAGATTGCCGGGTACCTTATAGTCTTTCAGGCGCTTTAAGATATTCGGCACAAAATCCGCATATTCATTATGACGTCTGGAGAAGTTAACAGAGATCGGCACCACTTCTTCTCCCTGTGCCAGGGCATCACGCAAATATTCCATGACCTGATCCAGAATGGCGAAATCAACCTTGGTAATAAACCCATTTCTCTCAAAAATATCTATAAACTTTCCGGGCATTACCATAGTTCCATCCGCTTTTATCCAGCGCACCAGTGCTTCCGCTCCCACTACTTTTCCGGTATGAAGAGATACCTTAGGCTGGAGATATGCATGGAATTCTTTATTATTATAGGCGCTTACCATTCCGGATACAATTGTTCTGGTATTCTCCAAATCTCTGCGGATCTTGTCCGTGTAAATTTCTACGGCACTGTCTACCTTCTGCGTCTTGCATTGTTTTCTGGCCTCATTGGCATTATCCATCATGGAAGATACCGACCAGTCATTCTCCGTGATCTCATACAAACCGGTGGCAATGACCAGATTACACTGATCATACCGGCTATTGATCCTCTTCACAAAAGAATTCGTAAACGTCAGGTACGCCTGTCTGGCATCCTCCACGGAATCTTCCTTCAGCACACCGACAAAGTGGTCGGAGGTTACACGGCAGAACAATATGCTTTCCTGGCATTTTTCCTGTAATGCCACAGCAAAATCATGCAGGATACGGTCGCCTACCTCGTAGCCATACATTTCATTCACATACTGGAAATTAGAAAAGTCAGAGGACACAAAATATAATCCGACCTTTCCATTCGCTGCCATATAGGCTTCTAATTTGTCTACGAACTTATTGTACACCGGCAGTCCGGTCAGCGCATCATAATTCAGTTTCCGGTTCAGTTCCCTTTGATCTTTTTCTGCATTTTTCAGCATGCGAAGCCTGTTGAATATCTGATGGGATATTCTGCACAGGGCATTTTTCTCCTCTTCCCAGGTTCTGTCTGTATGGCGGTCTGAGAAGATAACACTGGCCTTTAATCCCTTCGAAGCTGTAGACATTACGATCATCACAGACTCCGCTTCTTCTTTGTAGATATTCGGAGTCTCCGACTGTCTGTAAATTGCGGCACCGGATTCGTCTGCACGTTTCCGGATCCTGTCCCATTCAAATACTCCCGGGTGCAGTATTCTTTTGACAAAATTTTTCTTTTCTTCCCGATTCCATTGATAACGGATCGACGGTCCTGCCTCATTTACTTCCACACATATCATATCATCAATATTGAAAAAACTGCAGGTACGTTCACTGATCACCTTCAGGGCACTGGTCAGATTCGGTACATTTTCCAACAGGTCCATGCAGAACAGAACCAGATCTTCCGCGCTCTCGAACTGTGCCTCCTTGTGAACGATCTCGTCATCTTTGTTCTCCTCACTGTCCAGGTAGCTTTGACCGGGCAATGCCACACCCTCCTTGACCTCCAGAAGATCATAAGCGCCCTTTTCCCGACTCTTCACCTGATACAAGGCTGCATCTGCCCACCGGAACAGCAGATTATAGTCTGTCACTGTTCCATCCGTAACCGCAGCTCCCAGACTGCAGGAGATATGCAGTCCTGTTTTATCATCATCATAGCGGTCAGACATACAGCGATTCAACTGTCCAAGCTTCTCTTCCAGTTCCTCTCTTGGCATATTCTCTACATAGCATACGAACTCGTCTCCACCAATCCTGCCTTTCAGCGCCTCGGGAAACAATTTATTCATTTCATCCGCAAAAGAGCACAATACCGCATCTCCAAACAGATGTCCGTTTGTATCGTTGATCTTTTTAAAACTATCCACATCCAGAACAATAAGGTATCCCACCTGTCCCCGTTTCATTTTCTGCAGTCTGTGTGTGATCTGCTGCTTGATGGTGGAATGATTCAAAAGTCCGGTCAGGGAATCCCTTTGTGATTTTTCCTGTAGTTCCCTTTCCTTTTTCTTCTGCGCATCAATATCACAGACCTTGCCCAGGACACGTTCCGGTTCTTTTTTTTCATTATAAAAAGTCTGCCCGATGACCTTCATCCAGTGAGGATTACCTTCCTCGTCCGTCTTGCAGAGCTCAATACAAATATCCGGCTTG
>ULJW01003014.1_pt1 | contig 11579 bp, 8 predicted proteins | sample 1950991 | NCBI WGS metagenome assembly ULJW01 (sample SAMEA4835484, study PRJEB28245) | human gut metagenome | biome: gut microbiome; material: fecal sample | place: Denmark | collected 2008 | reverse complement strand
AAATTATTTTATTTGTCTACTTTGGAGATATAATATCAATTAAGCCTCACTTTAAATCAAATTTTATTTACATAAATTCCTCAGAATCATATGCCTTCTTTAATATTTCCTTAACATCGTTAACCATAGGAACACGAGGATTTGCAGGTGAGCATTGATCCTCATATGCTAGGAAGGCAAGCTTATCAAGGGAAGCCATATATGTCTTTTCATCTAAGCCCTGAGACTTAAAGTTCATCTTAATTCCAAGGCTCTTAGCAAGCTCTCCACAAGCCTTTGCATAGGATTCAACACCCTCTTCGATTGTAGATGCAGGAAGTCCTAGGATTCTAGCAAGCTCACAATATTTTTCATCAGCCTGATAGTAATTATATTTTGGCCAAGTAGATAGCTTTTCTGGCTTTGTACCATTATATCTAATTGTATATGGTAATAAAATCGCATTAGCCCTTCCGTGAGGTACGTGGAATTCTCCACCAATCTTATGAGCCATTGAGTGGTTCATGCCAAGGAAGGCATTAGCAAAGGCCATACCAGCAAGGCAGGAAGCATTATGCATTTTTTCACGAGCCTCAGAATCGTTTGCTCCATTATCATAGCTTCTCTTTAAATATTTAAAGACCATCTTAATTGCTTGAATAGCAAGTCCATCTGTATAATCAGATGCAAGAGTGGAAACAAAGGCCTCAGTTGCATGGGTTAAAACATCCATTCCTGTATCAGCTATTACTGCTTTTGGAAGTGACATAGTAAATGTTGGGTCAATAATCGCAACTGTAGGAGTTAGGGAATAATCAGTAAGCGGATACTTCTTACTCTCCTCCTTATCGGTAATTACGGCAAAAGGTGTGACCTCACTACCTGTACCTGATGTTGTAGGAATACAAACTAATTTAGCCTTCTTACCAAGTTCTGGATATCTAAAGGCGCGCTTTCTTATATCCATAAATTTTTGTTTTAAATCATTAAAATCAACCTCAGGGTATTCATAGAATAGCCACATACCCTTAGCTGCGTCCATCGCACTACCACCACCAAGAGCGATAATAGTATCTGGATTGAAGGAATTCATTAATGCAACACCATTTTTAACAGTTTGTATTGATGGATCTGGCTCTACATCACAAAATAATTGATATTGAACCTCATTATGACGAAGTCTTAGCTGATCAGTAATCTTATTAACAAAGCCTAAATCTACCATTGAACGGTCAGTTACAATAATAACACGATTCATTTCCTTCATTTGGTGTAGGTATTCAATTGAGTCACGCTCAAAATAAATCTTAGCAGGAACCTTAAACCATTGCATATTATTTCTTCTCCTTCCAACCTTCTTTATATTAAGTAAATTAATAGCTGAAACATTATCGCCAATTGAGTTATGGCCATAAGAACCACAGCCAAGTGTTAAGGATGGTAGGAATGAATTATATACATTACCAATACCACCAAAGGTTGATGGGCTATTCCAAATAATACGAATAGCAGGAATTAAATCACCAAATTTAGTTGCAAGCTCCTTTGAGGCAGTGTGAATTGCAGCTGAATGTCCAAGACCATTGAATTCAACCATTTGTTTAGCAAGGCTTAAGCCCTCATCAGTACTATTTGACTTAAAAACGGCAAGTACAGGAGAAAGCTTTTCCTTACTCATGGGCTCAGCTAAACCAACCTTATCGCAGCTTACTAACAAGATATTAGTATTGTTTGGAACATCAATTCCAGCATTTTTAGCAATATTTAAAGCACTCATTCCGGCAATAATAGGCTTTAGACTAGCTTTATCATAATCAGCCTTAGAATCAACACCAAACATATAACTAATAAGCTTCTTTTTTTCATCCTCGTTACATAAATAGCACCCAAATTGCTTAAATAAGCCTAAGGCTTCATCATAAATTTCCTTATCAATGATTACAGCTTGCTCAGAAGCACAAATCATACCATTATCAAATGCCTTAGACATAACGATATCATTTACAGCTTGTCTTACATTACATGTTTTTTCCATATAGGCAGGAACATTTCCCGCTCCTACACCAAGGGCAGGCTTACCGCATGAATAAGCAGCCTTAACCATGGCATTTCCACCAGTAGCTAAAATAGTTGAAACGCCTGGATGATTCATTAGAGCAGTCGTAGCTTCCATTGATGGATGCTCAATCCATAAAATACAATCCTTTGGAGCACCCGCAGCAACAGCAGCCTCATAAACAATTTTAGCAGCCTCAGCTGAGCAATTTTGAGCATTTGGGTGGAAGGCAAAAATAATCGGGTTTCTTGTCTTCAAGCAAATTAATGATTTGAAAATAGCGGTTGATGTAGGGTTTGTAACAGGTGTAATTCCGGCTACAACACCAACAGGCTCAGCAATTTCCGTAATCCCTGTAACCTCATTGTCACTGATAACACCAACTGTTTTTAAATTTCGCATGTTATTTACAACATATTCACATGCAAATAAATTTTTAGTCGCTTTATCCTCAAAAACACCACGTTTAGTTTCTTCAACAGCATGAAGCGCTAAAATACCATGCTTATCTAAGGCGGCTACTGAGGCCTTTGCAACAATGTAATCGATTTGCTCCTGAGTATAGCTAGCATATGCATCTAAGCATTTTAAGGCTCTTTTTACTAAGCCATCTACTTCTTCAATTGCATCTATCTTTTTTTGCATTTAAAATCTCTCCTTCCGATATATTGTGTCTATATTTTATCATATAATATTTTTTTTTGAAAGCCTTTTCATACTTATTGAAAATAAAAAAACTAAACTATTTTAAAATAGCTTAGTTTTAAAATTATAGTGATAAAATCTTATCCTCTTGTGGGGCAAGCTTTTGAATCTTCTTAGCATGAAGCATTACAACCTCAGCATCCGCAAGCGAGCTATACTCATGATGAACAGTAACCGTAATTAATGCCCAGGTAGTGTCAGTAATCTTTACATCAGTCTCATTTACACATTCAAAGCCTAAGAATTGGGTATCTGCCTCACAGCATGTCATTACCATTCGTCCTGGCATAATGTGTCCTTCCTTACTATCCTCAAGAGCCTCAATTTTAGCAATAAAGCTAATATCCTTATTGAAATACTTTTGATAATTATCGAAGCAATCCATATACCAAATTGGATAATCAGTTTCCTCAAGATTAATTACATTACTGTTAATATCATAAGGAAGATCCTCATCTAGCATATCAGTCATTGAGCCATCCTTAGCCTCAAAAGCAATTTGAGCATTTTGATTAAAGGCTCTAATTTGACGTCTAAATTGACCAAGTGTATCAATTCCTTCAATACGATTGAAGATTATTAAATCAGCATCCTTACAAGCATTATTAAATATTTGACGCATATTATTAAAATATACACCAAATGTAGAAGCATCAATCATTGTAATAGTTTGTGATAAAACATATATTTTAGGTAATGCATCCTTTACTGTTTCGGGATTATAGAATGAATTATATTCAATTACAACTCTTGCAGGCTCAAACTCCTTATCAAGCTTTAAAAAGAAATCCTGTGTAAGCTCTGATTCATCATCAATATAAACTATATCAATATGATTTTCTTTAATAAACTTCTCATCGTATTCTACCTCACCTGTTTCACATACAACAAGTAAGGTATCAAGCTTTTGAAGCTTTGAATCTTGATTAATGATATCCTTAATTAAAGTTGTTTTCCCACTTTCAAGGAAGCCATTTATTAAAAATACAGGTACCTCAACCATTAAAACACCAACCTACTTTATAAATAATTTCTTAATTTCAGCTTTATTAAGCTTAGATCCAATTACGCAAACTTTTCCTACAGACGCAGCCTCACCATGTCTTACATTAGACTCCTCAGGAACCATATCAAAATGATACCAGCCATCAATTCCATTTACAATTCCCTTAGAACGTAAGATTACACCATATTTCTCATTATATGATAATTCGTGTAAAATAGCCTCAAGCTCCTCTGATGAATACTTATGAGTAGTTTCAAAGCCATAGCTTGTAAATACCTCATCAGCATCGTGATCATGATGGTGATGGTGTCCACATGAGCATTCTTCTTCATCATCGTCATCGTGGTGGTGATGGTGTCCGCATGAGCATTCTTCTTCGTCATCGTCATCGTGGTGGTGATGATGTCCACATGAGCATTCTTCTTCATCATCATCGTCATCGTGGTGGTGATGATGTCCACATGAGCATTCTTCTTCATCGTCATCATCGTCGTGGTGATGGCATCCGCATGAGCACTCCTCTTCGTCATCATCATGGTGATGGTGATGATGGTGGTGCATATGCTTAACCTCTTCTAATAGACTTGCTTCAAAATCATCATTCTTAGCTTCATAAGAATCAATTAAAGCTCCATCAGATAATTCACTAATAGGAGTTGTTACAATAATAGCCTCACTATTAATGCCTCTTACGATTTCAAGACATTCCTGCATCTTAGCCTCAGTTGCTACATCAGCTCTTGATAAAAAGATTGTCTTAGCATGTGCAACCTGATCAGTATAGAATTCTCCAAAATTCTTTAAATACATTTTAGCCTTGTTTGCATCACAAACACAAACTAAAGCATTTAGCTCAACATCGCTTAAATTAGCATCTACAACAGCCTTTACAATGTCAGAAAGCTTTCCAACACCAGATGGCTCGATAATAATACGATTAGGATTATATTTTGTTTTAATTTCAGTTAATGCAGTTGCAAAATCACCTTGAAGTGAACAACAAATACATCCTTGATTTAATTCCTTAATTTCAACCTTCGTTTCCTTTAGGAAGCCGGCATCAATACCAATTTCTCCAAATTCATTTTCAATAAGAATTACCTTCTCATCATGTAAATAAGTAGCTAAAAGTCTTTTAATTAAAGTTGTTTTTCCAGCACCTAAAAAGCCAGAAATAATATCTATTTTTGTCATTAATATCACCTTTCTATCGTTTTATATTATACACTTTTTATAATAATCATTCAATAACTATGATTTTAAAAAAAGAAAAGATGCCCCCTACATCTTTTCCTCGATTACTTTATTTAGATCTGTCATATTTGATGGCTTATGATAATAATAGCCTTGAATATAATTTACCCCAATATTTTTAACAAGCTCGACATCCTCTTTAGTCTCAACACCCTCAATAAGAGTTTTCATCCCAATTGAATTGATAGCCTTTACAACTCCATCAAGAATTTGTTGATTTCTTGTGTTTTCCTTGGCGGCGTCAAGCAATGATTTATCAATTTTAATAAGATAAAATGGTAGGCTTAATACGGCCTTCAAATTGCTAAAGCCTGTACCAAAATCATCTAGGAAAAATCTTATTCCATAGCTATTTAATTCCTCCATAATTCCCTTAGCCTTTTGGAAATTAGAAATAATGACGCTTTCACAAATTTCAAATGATATCATATTAGGATCAATTTCATCATTCGTAACCAGTTGCTTTATCTCATCAATAAAGCTTTGATTTAAAATATCCTCAGCTGTAAAATTAATAGATATTCCTTTTACATCAACTCTTTGTCCAGAATCCTTCATTAATTTTAATTCCTTCAAAACCTGACATAGCATGTTACGATCAAGCTTATTTACACATTTATGATTCTCCAAAATAGGAATAAATTTGGAAGGGGGAATCATTTCCCCATTAATATTTAGCCTTGCAAGTGCTTCACACCAGGTTATTTTTTCATCTGTAATAGAATAAATTCCTTGATAATATGGCACAACAGAGCCTTTATTAATTGCCTTAATAATACGATTGGTGTCCGCTTCTTCAATCTCAAGCTTCTTTTTCATTTCAGGAGAGTAAACAATAATGATTTCATTAGTATCCTTGATTTGATTAATCATTTTTTCAAGAAGATAAACTGTATGCTCAGCGGTTTCATTCTTCTTTTTAATTATTACTGAGGTCTTAATATCAATTGAATAATCATCACCCTCAATATTAATAGGCCTACTGAATTCCTGATTAATTTGAGAAATTCTTGATATATCATCATTTTTACTAACAATGACTATTATTTGATTTGAAGAAACGCGATACATTGTATATTTGTTAAAAATTGTTTTTAAAAAATTAACAATTTCAAGGAGAATTTGATCTCCTGTAAAGGAGCTAAAATGATGAAATCTCATTATCTCTAGCATATAAATAGTTGCTCCATCACTAGTATTTAAATCCTCCATACATCTACTTCTCATATAAAGATTAGTCATTGGATCAATATTACTAGAATCGCTTCGAGAGTATAGATAGGTATAAATGGTTGAAAATGATAAAAAAATTGTGGTAAAGAAAATATTTTTTTCTACTAAAAGTGTAAAAATTAACTGAAATATTCCAAAAGCAGAGGCAGCAAGTGAAAAAGAAAAGCAACTATTAAATAAGGATGGATAAATCCCTCTTCGGTAAATTAAGCACATTATTGGCATATAAGCCATTGAATAGATAAAGCATAAAAATAAAATACAGTATGCAACGTGATAGATAATTATATTACCCTGAATATCGAAGCAAATTCCTGTGAAGGCATTTATAATAAGCCATATGGCATTCCAAAAAATAGGTAACAAAATAATTAAATAATGAAGCTTTTTAAGCTTAGTTGTTTCCTTAATAGCGTTAAAGCAATACCATGTAAATCCACTCGCGATTACAGAAAAAAGCACTATTGAAAAATATTTAAAACCTAGTGCAAGACCAACGCTTCCATTCATATATATAATTAGATCAGCTATTCCATGAAAGAAATCAAAGGCTAAAATCAAACCTAAGATAATAACAATTGATTTTAAAGAAGCGTTTTCATTTAGCTTGTTTACAAAATGAAAAATTAATATTAATAAAATAAATGCTCCACATATAAAATCATTTATAAAGCTATAAGCCATAACTACAAACCACTTCCTCATTTCTTACTTAAGTATAAATCAAAAAAGAGGCATTTTTCAACAAAAAAAAGAGGAATTATTCAATTATTTTTTTATTCCTCTTTATTTCGACAAAATGTGATATTTTTCTTAATGGTAAAAGCTGGTTTATAGTAATGCTTTGGTGATTTTTTGTCGATTTTTCTCACATTATTAAAGCACGAAATAATTAGATTATATTTTCGGTAAACAAGATTACCATTTCTAAGCTTTAAATATTTTGATTTGTCTAAATCAATTCTTGAAATATTAGCTTCTACCTCAAATATAACCTGATTAATACTATCATTAATAAAAATATAATTAAGATTATGGTAATTTATTTCCAGACCTGTGACCTCAATCCCATCAATTTTTTTAGGACAAACAAGCTTTATTTTACCTTCCTTTTCATTATAAGGATGAGATATTCTTAGCATTCCCTTATTACTAAACTGAATATATGATGCATTTGAAAAGTATTTAAGAGCACTCCTTTTAATATTGTAGCTTCTTGCTAAATCCTTAAGCTTATTAATGGTTTGCGTTTTATAAATAAAGCATACTGTATTTTCATTATCAAAAACAACTCCATCTGCTTCCTTATAATGGGAATTAATAAAGCTTATTTTATTAGCCTTTAAATTAAAATTAATAATTTGCTTAACATCGGTTAAAACAAGCTCATCAATAAAGCATTCATCCTTTATATCTACAAATTCTACGCTAACATTTGCAAAAATGCCTGACACAGAAATTAATATTTTATTGGGATAGTTTGAAAATTTAGTTACTGATTTTTCATCTTGTTCTTCAATGATTGATTCCTTATATTTTCTTTCTTTTTCAAGAAGCCTTTTTTCTTCTAAATAAGGGCTTAAATAAATTATATATAAATCAAGGATGAATAGTCCTATTATAATAAGAGCTTGTAGCATTAGTGCACCTTCTTTTTTGAAAATATTATATCAAATTATAGCAGTAAATCAAGTAATGTCATAATTAAAAAGCCAACACTAAAGGATATCAAGCCCTTTAAATTAAACTTATCCTTCATTTCAATTAAAACCGTCATAATCATTGCCCCAGCACCAATTGCCATCCCATATATTTCAATCATATTACCGATAAAAACAAAAATTAAAGCTAAAAGCCCGGCAATAGGCTCTACTACTGATGATATAAAGCCAACTAAAATTCCCTTTTTATTTCCTTCTTCTATCTTATATGGCAAGGATACCGCAAAGCCTTCAGGAATATTTTGAATACCAATTGCGATAAAAAGCATTATCGCATTTAGCATGATTTCTCTATCATTGCTCATATAGGCTATAAAGAGGCTTAAGCCTACACTAAAGCCTTCGGGTATATTATGAATGGTTATTGCTAAAAATAATCTTTTTTTATCATCATTTTCCTTCTTAATTAGAATAGGAATTAAAATAATGATACCTGCGCCAATTATAATACCAAATATAAGGGGGAAATAATTTAAAATTTGATTTGATAATCTTATCGCTTCGATTAATAAAGAAAAGATTCCACTTGAAAGCATTACTCCCAATGCAAAGGCTAAAATAAGCTCATTATCAAGCCAATCTGTCTTAAAAAATAAAGATAGAAGGCTTCCAAGCATGGTCATTAAAAAAATAAAAGAAAGACCTAAAATAATCCAATACATAAATTCACCTATTTTTAGAATATTATTTAATTTTAAAATTGCTTGTTATATTGTCATTATTAAATAATTATTTTATAATGATTTTGGTGATAATATGGAAATTATAGATGCGCATGTACACGTTTGTGAGCATATAAATGGCTGGGGATCTCGTGGTGAGCTAAGAGGTCTTGGAGAAGGAAGGGCAATTTACGCTGATGGTAAGGAATTTCAGCTTTTTCCACCATATATGGGTGATTATGGTGTAAGCCCTGAAAAATTACTAGATGTAATGGATAAGCATAATGTTAAAAAAGCCGTTATCCTTCAAGGAAATTATTTAGGATTTCAAAATCTATATGCCTATGAGGCAATGAAAAAGTATCCTGATCGCTTTCTAGCTGCTTGTACGATTGACCCCTTTTGTCAAAATAGAGAGCTCATCGCTAAGCATTTTTTCGAGGATTTAAAGTTTAAAATTATTAAAATGGAGGTTTCAAATACCTCAGGCCTCATGGCTAATCATGATATTATTTCCCTAGCTGGCAAAAAGATGCAATGGATTTACGAGCTGTGCCGTAAATATCATCTTACTTGTGTTATTGATATTGGACGTCCGGGAAATGGCTGCTACCAAATCGAAAATTTAAGAAAAATGATTTTAAAATATCATGATGTAACATTTGTCGTTTGTCATTTAGGCTCTCATCAGGATGGACAGCTTGAAATGCTTAAGCATGATTTAGCAAGGCTTAACTTAAAAAACTGCTATTTTGATGTAGCATCTGTTTCTACTAATTTACATGAGGATTATCCTTGTAAAAATTCGCTTTTATATATTAAGGAGGCCATAAAAATCGTAGGAATTGATAAGATAATGTGGGGTTCTGATATGCCAACATCACTGACTAAATCAAGCTATGATGATTTTATTAATTATCTTATGGAAAGTGATTTATCAGATTTGGAAAAGCTAAAAATATTTTATGAGAATGCTAATAAAATCTATTTTAAGAGCTAAAAAGGTTGTGGAAAAATCCACAGCCTTTTATTTAATTATTAAAGATATATTGATTTAAAATTGCCTCAAGCATTTCCTGACGACCAGATACAGGCATATTCTCCTCTTTATTATTTAAAGCATAGCTTGCACAATCCTCAAGAGTAACCTCTTTATTTTTAATCTTAGCCCCAATACCTCTATTATATGATTCATAGCGCTTGGCAATAAAGTCTTCAAATACCTTATCTTCAAGAAGCTTAGCTGCAATTCTTAAGCCGTGAGCAAATGTATCCATACCAGCAATATAGGCTAAAAATAAATCATCCTCAGTATAGCTTTGACGTCTAACCTTTGCATCAAAGTTTAGACCTCCATTATGAAGCCCACCATTCTTTAATACCTCATACATTGCAAGAGTTGCATCATAAATATTAGTTGGAAATTGATCAGTATCCCAGCCAAGAAGCATATCGCCTTGATTAGCATCAATTGAGCCTAATACGCCTTCTGTTCTTGCGACATTTAGCTCATGATTAAAGGTATGAGTTGCTAATGTAGCATGATTAGCTTCAATATTCATCTTAAAATCATTTTCAAGATGATTTTTTCTTATGAATGATAATACCGTTTGGACATCAAAATCATATTGATGCTTAGTTGGCTCCTTTGGTTTAGGTTCAATTAATAATTGAGCATTAAAACCAATTTTATTTTTATAATCTCTTGCAAGGCTCAGCATTGTTGCATAATTTTGAAGCTCAAGTCCTAAATCCGTATTAAGAAGGGTATCATAGCCCTCACGGCCACCCCAGAATACATAATTAGTTCCGCCAAGCTTTTTAGTAACATCCATAGCCTTTTTAATTTGAGATGCTGCATGACAAAAGCTATCAGCCTCTGGTGATGTTGCAGCACCTGCTAAATATCTTTTATGATTGAAGCAATTCGCAGTTCCCCAAAGACACTTAATTTTCGTTTTTTGCATTAGCTTTAAAACATAATCTGATACCTCATCTAAGGTCTTTTGCGTCCTTGCAATGCTATCCATTTCAGGAGCCATATCAACATCGTGGAAGCAGAAATATTCAATTCCTAGCTTTTGCATAAATTCAAAGGCAGCATCAGCCTTATTGTAGCTTTCAACTACTGGATCAGGATCAGACCAAGGTCTTGACATTGTATCTCCACCAAATTGGTCAGTACCCTTAGCACATAGAGTATGCCACCAGCTCATAGCGAACTTTAAATGCTCACTCATTTTCTTGCCGTTAATCATTTCATCGGCATTATAATATTTAAATGCAAAGGGATTAGTTGATTTAGGTCCCTCATATTTAATTTTTCCTATTTTAAAATATTCCTTCATTTTCTTTTCCTCCTAGTAATTTTTAAAATAATCCTTAAGGCTCAAATATAATGCTTTATATGCATTATAGCCCTTATCATATATATTATAATTTTCTTCTTTTGCTTTTGTAATATCCTTAATTTCAATAATCTTTTTCTTTGCTTCATTTGCGTCCTTATAAAGCCCAGCTGCAATCATGGCTAAAATAGCCACACCTAAAGCTCCACCCTCCTGCTGCTTAATACGATAAATATCACACTTTAGATTATCAGCGATAATTTGACGCCAAAGCTCTCCTTTAGCTCCACCTCCAGATATGTATACATTATAGCTACCTTTTTTTAGTAGGGAGTAACAATCTCTTATGCTATAGGATACTCCTTCTAAAATTGAACGGGCTATATCAGCTTTACTTGTATATTGTCTAATTCCTACCAGGCTCCCTTGGGCATAAGGATCATTATGAGGGGTCCTTTCTCCGTTTAAATATGGTAAATAGATTAAACCTGAAGAGCCAGCCTTCGCATTAGCTGCTAACTTATTAATTAGCACATAAGCAGGCTCATTTAATTTTTTGGCCGCTTCTATTTCATAATCACATAATTTTTCCTTAAACCATTTATAGGAAAGTCC
>ULJW01012134.1_pt1 | contig 11766 bp, 11 predicted proteins | sample 1950991 | NCBI WGS metagenome assembly ULJW01 (sample SAMEA4835484, study PRJEB28245) | human gut metagenome | biome: gut microbiome; material: fecal sample | place: Denmark | collected 2008 | reverse complement strand
TAAAATAAGTGTACCTGAGGATATGAATTTTGAAAATATTTTTGATGATGTCTTTAAAGAATATGCTAAAAGTTATAAACTATTCAAGGTTAAATCAGCTGATATGGGTACAACATTTGTATTAAGTTATTCATTTATTCCTAAAGATAATAGTCTTAAGAGTCTTGTGGATGAAATTAGAATTAGAAATGGCAATATGAATTTACTTCTAACAAAAAAATTAGATACGCAAATGGATTGATGTGGTAAAATTATTTTGAGGTGGTAGTGTGCGTTTATTATTATGTGATGATGAAAAAATGCTTTCGCATGTTCTTTCGGTATTACTCAAAAAGAATAATTATACTGTAGATTGTGCCTATGATGGCGAAGAAGCACTAGATTATATTACCTCTAGTAATTATGATGCTATTATCCTTGATGTAATGATGCCTAGGCTTGATGGCTTTAGTGTTCTTAAAGAAATAAGAAGACAAAATATTAAAACACCGGTAATTATGCTTACAGCTAAAAGTCAGCTAGATGATAAGCTTGAGGGACTTGATAATGGGGCTGATGATTATCTCACTAAGCCTTTTGCTAGTGCTGAGCTTTTAGCACGATTAAGAGCTTTAATAAGAAGAGGTCAAGATAAAGAAACTACTAGCTATAACTATAAAGATTTGTCTTTAAATCCCTTGACCTTTAGGCTTTCTTATAAAGGAAAAGAAGAAACATTGTGTGCGAAGGAATATCAAATAATGGAGGCTCTAATTATTCATCCTGAAAGTATAATTTCTCATGATAAGCTTCTTATGCATGTATACGGATATGATGATGGTGATATTACAACATTATGGGTATATATATCATATCTTAGAAAAAAACTTAAGAGTTTAGGAACTAATATTACAATTAAATCAGTAAGAAATGCCGGTTATGCCTTGGAGGAAAGTCATGATTAAAAAACTTCAAAGGAAATTTATTTTAATTACAGTCACTATTTTGTTTGTTGTTTTTACGGCTGTTGTAATTGTAATGAATAGCGTTAATTATGTAAGCATGGTAAATAGCTTATCTCATAAAATTGATATGGTTTTAGAAGATAATGGAAGACCCCAAAATCATGGGGAGGCACCTTTTTCGGCAAGATATTTTAAGGTTATAGTTGATGGAGATAACATTTCGGTTGATTTAAATCGTGTTGCAACAGTAGATGAGGAAGAAGCCTTAATAGCTTACCGAGCCTCTAAGCATGATTCAGGATTTTATGAAAATTTTTATTATAAAAGAATAGCAGATAATAATAAAATTGTTTATGTTTTTATGGACGCTTCAATGGAGCGACAAAGCTTTAATAACTTTATGATAATTAGTATTGCGGTAAGCCTAGGAGGCTTAATTTTAATTTCTAGTCTTGTTATTATTTTCTCAAAAATTGTAACAAAGCCTATTTTAGAATCATATCAAGCTCGTAAGGAATTTGTTACAAATATTAATCATGAAATTAAAACGCCAATTGCGATTATTAAAGCTACAAATGAAGTGATTGAATTAGAGCAAGGTCCTTCCGAATGGACACAAATGATTGATAAGGAAACCATTAGAATGGATGAATTATTAAAGAAAATAATGTTTATCTCTAAGTTAGATGAGGATAGCTTTAAGCTTCAAAAGCAATTTGTATGTTTCAGTGATATTGTAGCTGAAATATCAGATTCCTTTAAGCTTTTAGCTGTATCAAATGGAAAAACAATTGAGACTAATATTGAAGATGGAATTAACCTTTATGGTGAAACAACTATGCTTGGCGAATTAATATCAACATTATTAGATAATGCAATTAAGTATGCTAAGGATAAAACAAAGATAAATCTTAATCTTATTAAGCAAGGTAGAATAATCTATTTAGATGTTAGTAATGATGTTGATAGGATTGAAGTAGGTGAGCATAATTATTTGTTTGAAAGATATTATCGTAAAGAAGAATTATCATCGCATCAGCAAGGGTATGGGCTTGGGCTATCCATTGCTAAAACAATAACAACTCTTCATGGTGGTAAAATAAAGGCCATAAGTGAAAATAATCATTCAATCAAATTTGAAGTTATTTTCGAAGACAAGAAAAAATAATCATAACTAAAGGCTTGTAAAAATTAAGTTAATACAGGTCTTTTTTAATTTATAGAAACATTTTCGTAGAAGAAAATGAAAGCAGTTTTAAACAAAATCGTTTTTGGCCTCTTTATTATAATGGAGGTAAAAAAGTTAAAATCAAGAGATGGTGTTGATATATGATCACTGCTTTAAATTCGTAATGAAGGATAAGGAAATAGCTTATGTAATAGGCTTACTAGTAATAATATGTAATAATAAAATGACTTCTTTTATTCTAAACAATAAATAAAATTAATCCCTAAAGAGGTATGACAAAACTAGAAATCCATAACCTATACTACTTGTATCATTTGGATCTTATTGAGGTTGATTTGCATAGTATTAAACATTATTTTTTGTTTATCAAATTTTACAAATTATTGACTATTATAGTTATATGTTGGATCTACATTAAGATTTGTACTTTGATATTGTCTCTAATTTTGATTATATGGCCTAATTATGGTGTTTTATTCCATAAATGGATATTTATATAGATGATAAATAAAAATAGCTTATAAGGCAATACAATAAAAAAGACATCGATTATAGATGTCTTTAATTAGAATTTGAAGTTGGTTTCGTAGTAGTTTTTTTTGTAGCTGGTTTAGCAACTGTTTTTTTCACTGTAGCTGCTTTTTCTAAATTAGCTGGCATTGTTGATTTAGACGTAGAAGTAGTTGTTTTGGTTAATTTAGGCTTTGTGGCTATATTAGCTACAGTCTTTTTAAGCGTTGGCTGGGCTTTTACTGATTTTGGAGTATTCTGCACTTTATTCTTTAAAGCTTCACTATCTTTTGTAGTACTTATTTCATCTTTAGTTCTTTGAGACTGAAGCTTTTTTCTACGGTTTTCTTTTTCTTCAAGCTTTACAAGATCATAATCAACTCGTGTAATTAATGCTTTGCCTCGAGCTTGTCCAACTAAGCCCTTAGATTTACCATATAATTCATCAATTGCTTCCACAAAACGTATAGTAACACCATCCTCTAAAATGGTAAGGCCACGTTTAAACATTGCAGGAAAAATGTTATAAATTGCTGGTTTGTTAACCATCATTTCAAATTCAATATTTTGAGTATAGTAATAGAATCTTGCAAGACGTTCAACAGATGCGTCACCATCTGCGAAGAAGTTATCAATATCAGCACAAATCTTAACACAATTCTTTTGTGTTTTTTTACAAGAAGAACAATTCTTAATGAATGGATTTATTAGTGGATAAAATCCAATTATTAATTTTAGATAATCAGCTGTGTTTTGCTTCCAAAAAATACATGCTGTAAAAATACAAATTATAATTCCAAGTAAAACAGCATAGAATACAAATATACGACTTAATAAATAATTTGTTTTAGCTGCAGATAGACGACATAAATATAAATATGAATAGTCGTCGGATATATTATCGGGCACCATTGATATGTGATATTTTTTTCCACTTTCTTCAAGTGAATGCATTTTAGGAAGACCTTTTCTAATTGCAAGCTCATTTAAACTGTTTGTTGATTCACGATCATATTCAATTTTGGAAAATGTTGAGCCTGTAATTTCTGATTCATATAGTTGATGCTCTAGAATAGCACTTTCTTTATGATTGTTTAAAAAAGCAGATAATACTTCATTTAAAATTGTTAGGGCGAATGAGATAATAGTATAGGCAAAACTCATCACTTCGTTAGAATTGACAGCAGGTATAAACTGTAAAACAATTGGTATTATAGCTAATATATATAGTAATACTTTTAAAATTTTTAGTTCAGCAAACATTCTTTTTGATGCATAATAAAACTTGGCAGAAGCTTGTCTTTGGCATCTAACACTAACTTTATTCATAACTAACCTCCGGTTTATTTATATAATAACGCTCATAATTATATTAAAAACTAATACAATTGTCAAATTTTGTCAAAAAATATTTGTAATATTATAGAATTATTTAAAACCGATGGTTATAGAATAACGAATTTGTTAAGTATTTTTATTCTATAACGATAAAAAAGGCATCAATTCAAAAAGAATTGATGTCTTCTTAAATTAGGTATTTAAGCGGTATGATAATGTAATAGAAGTAGAATAGTGTGAATTAGCGTCTAGAGCATTTACACTTAATATGATGCTTTCAACTTCAAGATTATTTTTTTCGATTAGAGTATTAATCTTGGAATTTAAAGTGCCTAAATCGATATTAATTTGACCATAAGCCTTAGAAGCTTTAAAAATATGTGTAGTAGTTTCAGGTGTATAGTTGATAGAATATTGCTTGTTATTTACAATAATAGATATATTAAAGATTGCATCGATATCATCATTATTGAAGAAACAATATCCATACGATAATGTATTTTGTGATTCTAATTTTAATTCTTCAAGTGATATTATACCATAGTCATTATTGTCTGATTCTAGACCACAATAATCACGTTTCCAATAATCATCTAGATTCCATTTAGAAATCTTTACCAATAAACAATAATCTCTTATTATATTAATTATAGGTCTTTTTTTAAAAAATAACGATATCTTAACAAAGCTAAGAATAAGCTTTAAAGCTTGGGTGTAAAAAAGCGAAAAATGTGTTAAAATCTAGTTATTGAGGTGGTAATTTGAAAATTATTCATTGTGCAGATATTCATTTAGGATCAAAAATAAATACTAGTCTTTCGGATATTAGTAAGGAAAGAAGGGCTGATTTAAGAGCTAGCTTTATGCGAATGTGTGAATATGCAAGGGAAAATGATATTCATATTATTTTGCTTGCAGGGGATATTTTTGATTCAGATACACCCTTTAAAAAGGATAAGGATAATTTTTATACAACGATTAGAAATTATGAAGATATTGATTTTTTATATTTAAAAGGAAACCATGATCTAAATGAGGTCTATGATGATACACCTTCAAACCTTAAGCACTTTAGTGATACATGGACGAAATATCGATATGATAAGCTTGTAATATCCGGCCTTGAAATGACTAAGGCAAATGCTCTTTCATTTTATGATTCCTTAGCCTTAAACGAACAAAATATTAATATTGTAATGCTTCATGGTGAAATTTCTGAGCATGATGGCTATAATTTAATTAATTTAGCTAAGCTAAGGAATAAGCAAATTGATTATTTAGCCTTAGGCCATATTCATTCCTTAAAGGAATATAGGCTTGATGGAAGAGGCATTGCCTGCTATAGTGGCTGTATTGAGGGACGTGGCTTTGATGAGCTTGGGCCTAAGGGCTTTATTGTCTTAGATATTACGGATAAAATTAAGCATGAATTTATTCCTTTTTCTGCTAAGATAATTCATGATTTAACAATTGATATTTCCGGTTCATTAACGGTTAATGATGTAATTAATAAAATTAATCGAGCTTCTTCTTTAAATAATAATGATATATATAGGATAACGCTTAAGGGAGATGTATCACCTTCGCTTGATTTAACCCCAACGGATATTAAATGCTATTATAGTAATATTTATTTTTTAAGAATTATTATAGATACAAGCATTATTGTTAATTTAGACGATTATAAAAGCGATATTTCGCTTAAGGGTGAATTTGTGCGTGGTGTTTTAGCGAAAGATGATATTTCAGAGGCTGACAAAAGGGAAATTATTTCCTTAGGCCTGAAGGTATTAGAGGGAGGACAAAGTGAAGGATATGAAAATAACTAAAATAGAAATTGAAGCCTTTGGCCCCTTAAAAAAATACCAGATGGATCCCTTGGCCCTTAATACTATTCTAAAAAATAATGGCTATGGTAAGTCAAGTATTTGTAACTTTATTTGTGCGATGCTTTATGGTATTTCTAAGCCTGAGCTTAGAAAAAAGGCGATTCCCTATGGAATGGATAATGCTGGAGGTAGCCTAGAGCTTTTAGCTAATGGACATATATATAAAATTATTGCACAATTTTCTAAAAGGAAGTCAAATGATACCCTTTTATTTTATGAGGATGATAGCCTAATTAAAGAGGTTCCTGGTGAATATATATTTGGACTTAATTTAGCATCATTTTTAAAAACGATTTTTATTAATCCTTATGATTTAGAGCTTGAAACAAGCTCAGCTATCAATGGTCGATTAGGTCATTATAGCCTTGATGAGGATGATGCTTTAGCCTTTGATAATGCTTTAAAATATTTAGAGGACCTAAAAAAGAAATATAAGCCCTTAAGAAAAAGTGATGTGAATGGTAGTATTGCCCTAAGTAAAAATAAAATTGATAGTCTTAATGATCAAATTATAAATTTAAAGGCTAAGGAAAAAGCCTTAGCTGAAAAAAGAGCAGAATATAATAAGCTAGAGGAGGAATCATCAAGACTTAGCAATGAGTATAAGCTTAATGCCGAGGCTGAAAAAATTAATAGCTATTTTGATCATTATGATGAAAAAAAGGCCGAGCTTTTAAGGGTGCAGGCTTCACTTTTAGAAATCAAGGCTAAATATCATAATAATATGCCAAGCCCTAGTACCCTTGATGAGCTTAGCTCTCTTTTAAGGGCTAATACTAAAATGGAGGCTGCTTTAGCTAGTGCAAGATTAAGTCAAGCTGATGAGGAAGCTCTTTCTCTTCTTAGTACAAAGCTAAATGAACCCGAGCTTGCCAAGGAAATAGGCTTAGAAAGAGAGCTGGTTATGCAAAGAAAGGCGCTTTTAAATGAGCGTGATGAGCTTAATAGTGAAGAGCTACGGCTAATTAAAAAGTATGAAGCTATTAATCCTTCTAGCATATTATCTAGCCTAGAGAGGCTTAATTTAGAATATAAGGCAGGAAATGAAGCGAATCAAGCTATTAATCATAAAAAGCCCTTATTAGAAATTATTCTTTTGGTGCTTTCCTTCCTTTTTGTTATAACTGGTATTGGACTAGGTATGCTTAATAAGCTTTTCTTTTCCCTTGCCATAATTGGCCTAGCTTTAGCCTTTGTATCGGGGTTTATTTACTTAAATAATAAGCTTAATTATAGTAATAAAATGAAGATTAATAGCGATGAATCTAAGAGGCTTAGGGAGCTTAGCCTTAAAATTGATGAGCTTATTTCTCCTTTTGGCTTTTCTTCAGCTATAAATACCAATAAGGATGTAGCTATTACTTTATTTAAAGAGGAAATAAAAAAGTATGAGAGTGCTTGTATAAATAAAAATAATATCGAAGAAAAAGCTAAAAAAAGAGAAGCTGAGATTGCCATAATAGATGATAAGCTTAATAATTTTTTAAAGAAATATGGCTATGAGAATCAGGATTATAGTCTAGCATTAGATCTTCTTTTTAGAGACTTATGTAAATATAATGAGCTTAAGAAGCATAAAAGGCTTAGTGATGAGAAGGTCTTGAGGCTTCAGGCTGATATTAAGGAAAATCAAGATAAGATTGATAATATTAAATTAAGCTATGAAATAGAAGCTAATAATTTAGATAATTATCTTAATCTAGCAAGGCTTGATTATAGCGAGGCCTTAAGGCTTAATCGTGAGGCTACTAGGCTTGACAAGGAGCTTAATGATTATTATCATGATCATAATTTAAAATCTAAGGAAAGAAGGGAAGCTAAATCATCAGAAGGCCTATATAACAATTATAAGGAAATGCTAAGTAAAATTAATATTATTGCAAATGCAATTTCTGAGCTTGAAAATGATTTAGAAATTCTTGATGATAAGGAAAATGAGCTTTTAAATGAAGAAGAGCGCTATAAGAGCCTTAAGCATAAATATGATATTATTACAAAAACTATTTCATCATTAGAGGAGGCCTCCTTAAGTATTAAAAATAAATATATTAAGCCTGTTAAGGATAGCTTTAGCTATTATGCACAATTATTAAATAATAGCTTAGGTCTTAATGTAATAATTGATCAGGATTATAATTTAGCCTTTAAGGACGGTATGCTTGTTAAGGATTATAGCGAGCTATCAAGTGGAGAAAAAACGGTTATTTTGTTATGCTACAGGCTAGCTATCATGGATAATATTTTTAAGGAAAGACCCTTCATTATTTTAGATGATAGCTTTCAGGCCTTAGATAGTAATAATTTTGATTTAGTAAAAAGGCTTATTTTAAAGCTTAGTGATAAGCAACAAATTTTTTATTTTACTTGTCACGAAAGTAGAGCAATTTAGGTGGAAAAATGGAAAAAACAATTGTATGCTATTTAGCTTGTGAGGGTAAATATTTAATGCTTTACCGTAACAAAAAGAAAATAGACCCTAATAAAGATAAGTGGATTACTGTTGGTGGTCACATTGAAGAAAATGAAACGAAGGAGGAGGCCTGTATAAGAGAGGTATATGAGGAAACAGGCTACAGGCTTTTAGATTTTAAGCATTTAGGTCAGGTTTTATTTACGGGTGATTTTGAACAAAGCATGGATATTTTTGTATCTCATTCTTTTGAAGGACAAATGCACGAATGTGATGAGGGTGAGCTTGCGTGGTTTACTAAGGATGAAATATTAAAGCTTAATATGTGGGAGGGTGATTATCTTTTCATTAATGATGTTTTTAACGAGTCATCGATTGAGCTTGAAATATGCTACTTAAATGGTAAGCTTAAGGAGTATCATAGGCTAAATAAGCCTTCTTGTAATTAATTAGTGAAAGGAAGATAAATATGAGGAAACTTAAAATAACTTTAATTATAGTGCTATCGGTATTTTTAGCTATTGTGGCATTTGCGGGTATTTTTGTATTAACGCTTAATGCTAAAAGCAAAAGAATTGGCAATATCGATATTGAGGTATTAAATAATCAGGAGAATACTATTGAAAAGGGGCGTGAATATACTGCCCTTAGCTACAATATTGGCTTTGGGGCCTATGACCGTGATTATTCATTCTTTATGGATACGGGTGTAATGAATGATGGTACGAAAACTAAGGGTAAATATGGCAAGGCTCGTTCGAAGGAAAATGTATTAAAAAATACTAATGGATCCATTGATATTTTAAAAGCTCAACAAGCAGATTTTATGATGCTTGAGGAGGTAGATACTAAATCAACAAGAAGCTATAAGGTTAATCAGTATGATATGATAAGAAATGAGTTTGAAAATTTTAGCGTTAGCTATGTATCGAACTTTCATAGTGGCTATCTACCTTATCCTTTAAATGACATGCATGGAGTTGTAAATAGTGGGCTTCTTACAATGTCAAGATTTAAAATGGAGGAGTCTAAGCGTATTGAACTTCCAGTTGAGACTAAATTTCCTACTAAATTCTTTGATTTAGATAGATGCTTAAATTTAGTAAGATATAAGGTAGAGGACCGTGAGCTTGTAATGATTACTGCCCATCTTTCGGCCTATGATGAGGGTGGTGTTTATCGCCAGAAGCAGCTTAAGCTTTTAAATGAATTAATGGAAGACGAGGCTTCTAAGGGTAATTATGTTATTGTTGGTGGGGATTTTAACCATGATTTAGTTAATTCCTATGAAAGAGGCTTATTTAAATCAGACCAGAAGCTACCTGATTGGCTTCAAATTTTAAATGATAGTGATTTAGCAGAGGGCTTTAGCATCGCAGCTGATGATAAAAATCCATCATGTCGTGATGCAGATATACCATACAAGAAGGATGTGGTTTTTACATCCGTTGTGGATGGCTTTATTGTTTCAAGCAACGTTACAGTAAAATTTGTAAACAATATTACAAGCCTTAATGGCCAGGATATAAGCTTTATGTATTCTGATCATAATGCATCAGTGCTTAAATTTATACTTAATTAATAAAAGAAGGATTATCATTTTTGATAATCCCTTTTTAAGCTTATTCTTTAATTTTATCGTTTATATATTCATCCATTGAATATAAGCCAGCTTGCTTAGTTAAAAGCCACTGGGCTGCATCATAGGCTCCCTTAGCAAATTGGTTAGCAGAAAGCTCAGTGTGGGAAATAGTTAGAATTTCATTTTCACCACAGTAAAGTACCTCATGGGTTGGCTGCATACTACCACCCTTAATTAAAGAGACACCAATTTCGTTACCTGAACGAGATGCATTAGTAGCACGATCATATTTTGGCTTTAGGTCGGTTTCCTCTTCAATTAAATCAACGATTCCTTCAGTCATATAGTAGGAACGATTATCCTTCTTAGATTGATTCTTTTCAATAACCTCAATATCGAAATCATCACATAAAAGAGGTGTAACCTCCTTAATGAATTTATTCATTAGAATCGAACCAATACTAAAATTTGTACTCTTAAGCACAGGGACCTTAGCACTTAGCTCCTTAATTTGAAGCTTTTGTTCAGGGCTAAAGCCAGTTGTTGCGATTACAACAGGAGTATTGTGAAGGCTTGCATATTCACAAATCATATTTAAATTAGCTGGGACAGAAAAATCAATGATAATATCAATTGGCTTTTCATATTCAAATAGGTTATTCATGCAATCAGGACCATTAGGTGCGATTACAACAACACATTCAGCGCCTAGCTCCTCATGGACTAAACGTCCCATTGTTCCATATCCAATTAATGCTGCTCTCATTTAAAAAACCTCTTTTCTTTCTTTTATTATGCAAATTAAGTATATCATAAATAGTTATTTAAGTAAAACAGAAAGGCATAAAGACTACTTTAAAGCCAAAAACTACGAAAACGTTTACAATCAACTTTTTGGCAAAGTTATGTTGACAGTGCCAATTTTTGTGATATACTATTGATGTAGTTGGTTGGCAGACTAAAAAGCAGAGTGCCAGCAAGAAAGGATGATTAATATGTTCAATGATGTTTTTGAAGAATTAAATAAAGTGTTTGATGAAGTAAGCAAAGGAGCACTTGAAGCTCAAAAGAAGGCTCGTGGTCTTATTGCAGTTAATGTAAAAAAGAATAATGAAGGCTATATCGTTGAAGCTTCACTTCCAGGAGTAAAGAAGGAAGATATTTCTATGAATTATGATGCTTCTAAGCTTGTTATCGAGGTTAAGGAGCATGAAGCTTCTAAGGATGAATATGTAATTCGTGAGCGCTTTGAAAATTACTATAAGCGTGAAATTGAACTTGCAAATGTTGATGCTGAGGGCATTAAGGCTCGTCTTGAAAATGGTATTCTAACTATTTGCTTACCATTTGTTCGTAAGGAAACTAAATCTATTTGCATCGAATAATTTATAAATAATCGATTGGAGCTGATTTTTATGTTATTTCTAAGAAAAAATAATAATGATTATGATGTATTTAATGGTCTTTCTGTTTTTACAACATCTAGGCTTCAAACAGATGCGAAGGAAACTAAGGAAGGATATGTATTTAATATTAATGTAGCTGGAGTTAATAAGGATAATGTTAAGGTATCTTATCATGATCAATATTTGACTGTTGCAATTGAAAATACTAAGAATATTGATGACAAAGAATATTTGATTCGTGAAATTGATACACGTTCTTGTAAACGTAGTTTCTATTTGCCTGATGTTGATGAGGCGAGCATCAAAGCTTCTTTAAATGATGGTGTTTTGACGCTTAACATGATGAAGGAAACAAAGAAAGAAAACAAATACATTGCAATTGAATAATTTAAAGTCCGGAGAAATCCGGATTTTTTTATACCTTTATAAGTAGTTTCTTTAAGAAAGTGTGAAAAAAATAAAAAATTTTTTTTCTTCAAAAAATGAGCTTTCTTTAGC
>ULJW01019238.1_pt1 | contig 11895 bp, 14 predicted proteins | sample 1950991 | NCBI WGS metagenome assembly ULJW01 (sample SAMEA4835484, study PRJEB28245) | human gut metagenome | biome: gut microbiome; material: fecal sample | place: Denmark | collected 2008 | reverse complement strand
ACCGAAAGAACCGTTGGTCGTCGCCGCCAAAACTTGCGGACCGATACCGCGCTGACCGCGCCAGGCCATGGAACCGAGACCGCAACCGGTACTGTCGACAGCCTGAGCCGGAGCAGCCAGAATCATTGCGGCACCCATCATTGCTGATGCTAAATAAACTTTTTTCATATTAAGTCTCCAAATAAAAATTGTACAAAAAAGACCTTACCACAAATTAAACTATTGTATAGAAAAGATTTGCCCTTTTTCACATCTTTCCTCAGCGCCGAGAAAAAAGCTTGATTTATTTGCAGACTGTGTTATATTCCCCTATCAGATGCATACCTATACGGGCTGTAACGGGTTTTCCCGCGCAGTCGTTTTTTTTTAACAGAAATTTATTAAGGTGATTGAAATGGAAAAGTTCCCTTTAACCAAACAAGGGTTCCTTGCACTTGAGGAAGAATTAAAAAATTTAAAAGGTGTTGAAAGACCCAACATTATTGCTGCCATTGCCGAAGCTCGTTCTCACGGCGACCTTTCCGAAAATGCCGAATATTCTGCTGCAAAAGAAAAACAAAGCTTTATCGAAGGCCGCATTCAGGATTTGGAAGCTGTTTTAAGCCGTGCTCAGGTGATTGACGTCTCCGGCACCAAATCTGACGTCATCCGTTTCGGCGCCACCGTTTTAGTCGCCGACGAAGATACCGATGACGAAAAAAGATATCAGATTGTCGGCGATTACGAAGCTGACATTGAGAAAAACAAAATTTCGTTGTCCTCGCCTCTGGCCAAGGCCCTCATCGGCAAAGAAGTCGGCGACACCGCCGAATATGCGGCCCCGGGAGGCAAAAAATCCTTTGAAATTCTGGAGATTAAATATATTTAAATCTCTCGTTTCATAATTATATTTAAAGCCGTCTGACCAACAGACGGCTTTATTTTTTTTAACCAGGCAAGGAGAACACCATGGACACCAGAAATTACGATGAACCGTACAACTGCGGGTTGGAAGAATGCGATTGCAGCGAAGTGGACAAATGCGGCTGTACCTTTCCCAACAACATCAGCAACTACGGTTGTGATTGCACTCAAAACCCTCAATGCGACAAATTCAACGAAGAAAAAAGCTTTGATCAGGCTCAAAATCCCGACTACAAAAAAAGCCGCCGGGTAAAGGAAGACACCGTTTGCGTCTGCAACAAAGACGAATGTGATTGCGACACAGAGATAACCAACCTTACCCGTCATTGAAAAAATCCCCCTTTTCAGGGGGAATTCTATTTCCCGCTTGCAAATCTTCTTTCCAATGTATAATTTATAACTAAATTTACGAAAAGGAGAACGCATTATGGCTGAATACAAAACGCCGGTGCTCATTATCGGCTCCGGCCCGGCCGGATATACCGCAGGCATTTACGCCGCCCGTGCCGGTCTGAAGCCCATCATTGTTTCCGGCGAACAAATCGGCGGACAACTGACAATAACCACCGATGTTGAGAACTATCCCGGTTTTCCCTCCCCCATTGCGGGTGCCGAACTGATGCACAATATGCGCGTACAGGCCCACAATGTCGGCGTTCAGATTGTTGACGACAAAATTATCGAGGTCGACTTCAACCATCAGCCGTTTGAATGCAATTCCGAAAATCACAACCTTTTTTGCGGAGATTCCGTCATAGTCGCCACCGGTGCTTCGGCCCGCTGGCTGGGATTGCCCAGCGAAGAAAAATTCCGCGGATTTGGCGTATCCGGTTGTGCTACCTGTGACGGCTTTTTCTACCGCAATCGCGACGTAGCGGTAGTCGGCGGCGGCAATACCGCGGTAGATGAGGCTATCTATCTGACTAATTTTGCAAAATCAGTCACCCTCATTCACCGCAGAGACAGCCTCCGCGCAGACAAAACATTACAGGAACGCCTGTTTGAAAACCCCAAAATCAATGTAGAGTGGGACAGTGTCGTCGAAGAAGTCGTCGGCACCGAAAACCCGCTGAGCGTCACCGGTCTCAAAATCAAAAACGTTAAAACCGACCAGAGCAAACTGCTTAAGGTCGACGGCGTGTTTATAGCCATCGGACACCATCCCAACACCGAACTTTTTAGAGACAGCCTCAAACTGGACAAGGACGGTTACATTATAACCGAACCCAACAGCGGCAAAACCAACATCGAAGGCGTCTTTGCTGCCGGAGACGTCAAGGATCCTTATTACCGACAGGCCGTTATCGCCGCAGCTTCCGGGTGCATTGCCGCACTTGAGGCGGAAAAATACCTCGTCAGCAAAAAATAAATATTGCTTTTTTAGACAAGCCTCACTAATATGGCGACCATTCACAAAATCTTATTATGGTCGCCTTTTATTAGTATGGACAATCCATATCTTTCGATTGAATTTACATCTTTGTAATATAAACCCAATTAAATTTTTAGATTATGGAACAAAATTATTCTTACGAAGAGTTATTGGCTAAACTCGAACTGACAATTGACAATGTTGAAAATCAAAAAGCTTGGACACAAGTTATCGACAATCAGATGACAGCGATGTTTCCTTCGCCTTCTGTTGCAGAAATCCGCAACATCTGCCGCAAAGTAAATATTCGTGGGCTCTACAAAGAGTTTCAAAAACGCTGCAAAGACCTAAAACCCGAAAGTTATCTTAAGCTTTTCGGAGTGATAGACAAACTGCTGCCGGAATATAAAAATCACCTGATTGTTTTGAGTTTCAGATATGCGCAGGATAGCGAAATCGTCGATTTCCTTTACAACAAAATACGTTGTTTGCGCACGTCTGACAAATTCCTGATTGAACAAATACCAATTCTGTTGTTGTCTCGCTGCGACGAAAATGAAAAATACGTAATCACGGCTTGCCGGCGTATCAAATATTTTGCCGAACGTACGACCGTCTTTGAAAAAGTATTCGAATATCTGGAAGATTTTTCCGTTAGCAACACGCCCGCGGCCCTCAAAATCGTCACCGCGATTACAGTTAACGCAAACAACAAAGATAACTTCAAGCTGGCGATGCGGCTGCTGCGCGATTTTTACATCGATTACCCGTCGCACATCGCAGCAATTCGCGAAATGCTGCTGACAATCAGCATCAACTTCGACAAACAACATCATTGGCGCCTGTCCGAAATTAAAGAGTTGGCCGTTACTCTCAACCTGGCTTGGGAAGAAAATGATTTCGGCTTGGCCAAAGCAATGACCGATATGCTGTTCAAAGCCTTTCAAGACATTTGCTATCAGCCGTTTGCGCCGATATCTTCCGTCGCTTTGAAATGCATGGAAATCATCCGCAGTCACACCGAGCTTTACCAAACCGCCTTAAAAAGCATCAACCGCCATGTAGACAAAGATTCCCCGCTCTACCGCGAGCTGAATCTGCTGCTGATGCCTGCTTAAATTGCAACTTATACCCCCGGAAGCACACAAACTTCACGGGGTATATTTTTATTCATATCGCAAGGCGTTAATCGGGTTTAGCAAAGAAGCCTTGTATGCCGGATAAAACCCGAAAAACAATCCGACAAACCCGGCGAAGGAAAACGGCAGCAAGATATACAGCAAAGACACTTTGGCCGACAGCGACGTAAATGCCGAAACCATTTGTGCCCCGATTAAGCCGATAATGACGCCAACCAGTCCGCCGATTAACGAAAGAACCAGAGCCTCCGTCAAAAACTGCCAGCGGATATCCCACGATTTAGCGCCGATTGCCATACGGATTCCTATTTCACGCGTCCTTTCGGTAACCGACACCAGCATAATGTTCATAATGCCGATACCGCCGACCAAAAGAGAAATCGAAGCTATCGACCCCAGCAATATAGTCATAATTTTAGTTGAATTTTCCATCATCTCCATCATCTGGGTCAAATTGCGGATAATAAAGTCGTTTTCCTTATTGGCGCCGAGATTATGCCTTTGCCGCAAAAGCCGGGTTATCTCCTCTTCCGCCGTATAGGTGCTTTCCGCGTCATCCGCCTGTAGCATGATAAACTTTACCTGGTCCGGAAACTTAATGCCCATAACTTTTTTCTGAGCCGTCGTAATCGGAATATATACCACGTCATCCTGATCCATTCCCATACCGGTCTGTCCCCTCGCCTGCAAAATCCCGATAACCTGAAACGGCATCCCTTTGACACGTATTATCTTTCCGATAGGGTCCACGTCGCCAAACAGCTCATTCACCACCGTCTGTCCTAAAATGGCAACCTTCGTGGCATTTTTTACATCCGTCGAACTAAAGTTCCTGCCGGACTCCAGTTCCCATTCCTTAATCTCAAAATACCGGTTGTCGGTTCCCGTAACCCCGGTTGACCAGTTGGCATTGCCATATACCAATTGGGCAGTTTCTTCCAGTATCGGAGCCGCCAGTCGAATTTTCGAAATTTTTTCCTGAATGGCGTCGCCGTCGCTTTTCCTCATACTCGGACGCGAACCGTGCCCGCTGCGGGCGCCACTGGAGGTTGCCACGCCCGAACGTACGATAATCAGGTTAGCCCCCATTGTTTTCATCTCGTTTTGAATCGATATCTGAGCCCCGTTGCCAATCGCCAGCATAACAATCACCGCGGCCACGCCGATAATAATGCCTAAACTGGTCAGAATTGAACGCATTTTGTTCGCTTTAATCGCGCGAAAGGCAATGCTTGAAATGGTAGCGACGTCAATCATAACTCCAACTCCAGATTTTCGGCTTTGACAACCCTGGCCGTTTTTTTCTTTACAGCCTGGTCAACGCTGATTTCGCCGTCGACGATTTTGATAATCCGGTCGGCATAAAGGGCAATGTCTTCTTCGTGGGTTACCAAAATGATGGTCCGTTTCAGTTCCCGGTTCAAACGCGTAAACAAATCCATAATTTCGACGCTCATTTTGGTATCGAGGTTTCCCGTCGGCTCATCGGCAAAAATAATCGGTGCCTCGTTAACGACGGCGCGCGCAATTGCAACCCGTTGCTGCTGCCCGCCGGAAAGCTGGCTCGGCTGATGATACATCCTGCGCTCCAGCCCCACTTTTTTCAAAGCTTCTTTCGCCCGCCGTTCCCTTTCTTCCGCCGGCACGTTGGAATAAACCATCGGCAGCTCCACATTTTCCAAAGCCGAGGTGCGCGACAGCAGGTTAAATCCCTGAAAAACGAAACCGATTTTCTGATTGCGGATTGCGGCCAGTTCGTCGGCAGAAAGTTTTTCGACATTCCTGCCGTCAAGAATATATTGTCCCGAACTCGGCTTGTCCAAACAACCGAGGATATTCATCAATGTCGATTTTCCCGAACCGGAAGGCCCCATAATCGCAACAAATTCCCCCTGCTCTATCGACAACGAGATTTTCTTGAGGATATTGAGCGTAAATCCGTCCAGAGGATAACTTTTACAAATGTTTTTTAATTCAATCAAAGCCATTAACGCGGCATCCTCATTCTCATTTTGCGGGCTTCGGCAGCGGCATTGTTTTTGTCTTCGACAATCAGCACCATCTTATCATTCAGTTCGTTTGACATAATTTCGGTTTTGTCGTCATCTGCAACTCCCGTCGCTATTTTTATGCGCTTGGGCTTACCGTTATCCAAAATCCAGACGCCTTTGTCCTTATACCTTTTGGTAATGCCGTTTTCATCCGTAACATAAAAACGCAATGCCTGATTGGGTGCCAGCCAGACGTCTTGTTTCTGAGCGGTGACGATGTCAACGTTTGCGGTCATTCCCGGCTTTAACTTCAAATTTTTATTGTCGATTTCGATTATCACTTCATAAGTAACCACGTTAGACGTCGTCACCGGATTGTTGCGCACCTGAGTGACAATGCCGTAAAAAGTCTCGTCGGGAAAACTGTCGACGCTGAATTCCGCCGTCTGCCCCTCTTCTACCTTGGCAATGTCCGCTTCCACAACCGACGCCTCAATTTGCATTTTGGTCAAATCCTCCGCTACGTTAAACAATGTCGGAGTCTGAAAGCTGGCGGCCACCGTCTGGCCGACTTCAACTTCCTTGGAAACCACAATGCCGTCAACCGGAGAAATAATCTTGGTATAACGCAGTTCCGTCTCAGCCGAGTTTAACGCCGCCTGAGCCTGGCTGACCTGAGCTTCTTTCAACCCCAGTTGCACAATGGCGTTATTATAATCGCGTTGAGCGGACTCCAGTTCTTTGTCGGCGGAATATTGAGATGAATTCAGTTTTTTAATACGATTCAAATGCTTTTTATAATAAACGATGTCGTTTTTAACCACTTCAACTTCTGCTTTCGCAATGTTAAGCGCAGCCGCACGCTGGGCAACCGTAGCTTCAAACAAAGCCGGGTCAATCTGTGCCAACAGCTGGTCTTTCGCCACCTTGGAGTTGTAATCAACGAAAATTTCAGCAATCGTTCCCGATACCTGAGTTCCGATGTTCACGGTAGAAATTGGATTAATGATGCCGGATGCGGTCACCTTTTCGGTAATATCGCCTTTTTGAAGCTTTTGCGTTACATATTCCTGCTTAACGCCGTCATCCCGCCAATAATAGCCGGCAATTCCCGTCAACAGCAATACAGGCAACACAATTTTTACGATTTTTTTCATATCAATCCAACCTAAGACGTTAAAAAATTACACAATTTTGTTTTATGTTATCCGCCAAAGTTTAAAAAAAAGATAAAACCGGGGCAATTTATTGTTGAAAAAACTTATTTTTTTGTCTATGATAGTACTTGCATAAAAATTTTTAAGAAATAATGTTAAACCCGTTTTGAAAACATTATCCATGCAATAAACGTTTTCAAAACACAAACCCAATTAATTATGGCTAACAAAGAAGAAAAAGCCGCTCGCCACGAAAAGGTCGAAAGTTTTAAGAAAGAGTTGCGCACTGCCGCCGGTATTAACATGAAGCTCGCTGAAATCACCGAAAAGGTAAAAGCCAGCGATTGGTCGGTTGACTACAAGGTTGTAGAGCTGCTCTCCCGCAAAACTTACGTTTGCGATGAAACCAGAGCTTGTTATCAGGTCTTCATCGACACCATTAAGATTTACGGTGGCCCGACGCTTCAGAAAAAAGCCAAGGAATTTGCTGCCAAAAACAGCTTTAGATTCTAAAAAAAATCAGCAGCGGAGTTCCCTCCGTCGCCAGTAATTAATCTGTTAAAATTATTAAAAATTATGGAACATCAAATGAACGAATTGACACCGGAGATGGCGGCAATTCTTGAAAGCAAGAACACTGTTGAAAGACAGGAAATTATTGAGAAGTGGCTGGGAGACGGCCTGATAACTTTTGAATTGGCTCAAAAATTGTGGGAAAACCAAACCAACCTTTCTGTTGACGAAGTGATCACAATGATAGCCAAGATGTTTAAGGTCCAACCTCGGGAATTTCTCAAAGCGGAAAAATTGCAACTGGTATATGCCCTCATTAACAGCACTCACGGACATTTCAACGACCAGTTCATCCCGCCGATTATGACACTGTTGACTGTCAACGACTACGAAGAATATCATACGCATTACTGCATGATAATCTCCGCCGCCTGGAGACAGCGTCAGGTCAAGATAAAAGACCAGATGTTCGACTTCCTTGATTCCCTGCTCAATGCCGGCAAAACAGGAAGACGGGTTTTGATAAGTATGTTGGAAGGAGAATACATCTCCAACAAAACATTCAAAATTCTAAATAACGACCACCATGCCCAATATTACATTGACCATGGATTTGGCGAAATGATTATTCCGGCTCTTCAGCGCCTGGTAAAAGAGGGAACCACCTTCTGCACCTGGACGCACGAAGGCTTGCCGGTAAATGAGGTTAAGATGAAAAAAATTGAGGCGCTTCTTGAAAAATACCAGAAACTTCAGGATGCAGCTCAAAAATAATCTTTGACATCCTCCACAAAATCCCTTGTTGTCGAAAAGACAATAAGGGATTTTTTTATATTCCGATAATTTATTGTTGCCACAAAAGCTTTTTTTGTCTATAATTAATACTTGAGAAAACAAATTAGTATATCATAACAATTAAAAAAATAATTATCATGGCAACAAAACAAAAAATTTCCCCGGAAGACGCAACTATTTTGAAAACCTACGGAACTTCCCCCGCAACCAAACGGTTTGCCCGCGATTTGATGCTTGAAGGCAAAACTCTGGAAGAGGTTATTAAAACCTGCCAGAACATCGCCAAAAAAGAACAAGAAATCAAAAACACCTGGTACCGTGCAATGCTGCGGGAAATGAGCGACCAGCGTTTCGACGGTACGACATACGAACTTCAAAAACTGCTTGAAGACAAAGCTGTCGTCACCGAAAAGATTCTCAGTCGTGCCAACCGGCACCTCAAAGAACTTACGGCTTTGGGAAAACCCAAAAGCAGAGAGCTTCAGGTTTTCATTAAGATTCTGGAACGTTACCTCAAAAAAATCAGCGACTTCAACCACTATGCCTACAAATTGATGAAAGACGGCAAATCGTTGAAAGAAATTGCTGCCGTTGCTGCCGAACGCGACCGCACCGAGCAGATTGAAAATGAGGAAAGACTGTGGCGTATCCAATGCGTTCACCATTGTCAGAAGCTCTTTGACTACGGTGGACAAGTTGCTCCTCTCCTACTGGAACAAGCGCTTGACCGCAAGGGCATCAAAGACGGCAAAACCAGAGAACTTCAGGTTCAGCTGGTTTTTCAAAGCTTTTCCAAAAAAGGGGAGAATTATTCCGTTTTGAAGAACATTGATTACGCTTATTGCCGTGACTATGTTCTGACAATGAAATCAATTCATCCTCTGTTGGTTAACTTTTTGGTCGCCGACGAATGGGTCAGCCCCGAAACGGCAGAATTCTTTTTGGATAAAGAAATCAGCCGCTTTATCATTGAAGCAGGCCAAGCGTCTCTGGTTTATATGCCGTTCCACCGAATGGCTGAAGAAATCAGAAAAAAAGAAAAAATTACGGTCATCGACCGCAATGTCCTGACCATCGAGGGCTTTTACGACAATGCTATAAAAAAGTATCAAGCCTGAACATAAAAAAAACACCCCGACAAGATTCTAATCTTTCGGGGTGTTTTTTTAGCCAACCGTCTCTCCGCCGACAAACTCAAAACCGCGCAGCAGTTCTTCCGTCGGCATCGCCTTTTTTCCCTGCCGCTGAATTTCTGTCACCAACAACAATCCCGGATTGCATTGCAGCAATAGCCCGGTATCATTGGGCACAATCGTTCCCGGCGCCATATTGGCATCTGCGTCAAGAGCTTCTGCAGCCAAAACCTTAAACCGTTCGCCTTTATACTCGAAATAAACGGCCGGATAAGGATTAAACGCACGGATTTTCCGCTCCAAAATTTCCGCCGGTTGATTAAAATCAAGCTTGCTCTCCGCCTTGTCTATCTTGGCCGCATAACAAGTTAGCGCCTCATCCTGTTTCAGAGGTTTAACATTATCCCAATCATCCAGCGTTTTCAGCAAAAGTTCCGCCCCGATTCTGCTCAAAGCGTCATGCAACCGGCCGCCGGTCGTCTCCGGCGTAATTTCCACTTCACCCTTAAGCAGCATATCACCGGTATCAAGCCCCTCTTCCATTTGCATAATGGTTACCCCACTTTTTGCATCTCCGGCCTCAACCGCACGCTGTATCGGAGCCGCTCCCCGCCACCTCGGCAGCAATGAAGCGTGAACGTTTATGCACCCTTTGGGAAAAGCCTCCAAAACCGGTTTAGGCAAAATAAGCCCATATGCCGCCACAACCGCAATGTCGGCGTTAAGAGCCTTAAACTTTGCCTGTTCTTCATCGGTACGCAAAGTTTTCGGCGTCCGCACCTCAATTCCCCTGCTTTCTGCCAGCAAATGAACCGGCGTTTTGGTTTCCTTTTTACCGCGGCCGGCCTCTTTGGGTGCCCGCGTATAAACGCAAACCACATCATGTTTGGCCGTCAAAGCCTCCAAAACCGGCACCGAGAAATCCGGCGTTCCCATAAAAACGACTCTCATCTTTGTTTAATACTCCTACCCTGCTCCGGCTGCGCAAACCGCTCTGCCAGGCGCTTATTTACCCTGAAAAAATATGTCAGATACCGACTAGGCGTTTTTTTCCGCCAAATGAGCCTTGCGATTCTTTTCCAGCTTCTTTAACAACATTTGCCTTTTCAGACGGCTGATGCGGTCAATATAGAGAATGCCGTCAAGATGATCAAGCTCGTGCTGAACCACAACAGCCAAAAAGTCTTCCGCCAAAAGTTCGCATTCTTTGCCGTGATAATCCAGATATTGAACCTTCACGCTCGCCGGACGCTCGACTTCCGCCCGCATTTCCGGAACCGAAAGACAGCCTTCCTCGCAAATTTCCTTTTCTTCCGAACGCCAGACAATCTCCGGATTGATAAAATACATCGGTGCCGGCTCTTCATCTTCGCGAGCGGCATCAATCACCACAATCCGTTTGGACACGCCGACCTGAGGCGCCGCCAGTCCTACGCCGACGGACTCATACATGGTCTCCAGCATATCGTCCAGAAATTTCCGCAGTTCGTCATCGACCTTTTCGACCTTTTCGGCCTTCTTTTTCAAAATCGGATGCGGGTATTCATATACTTTTAATTTTGCCATTTTTACCTCTTTGCCAAAGCGGCAGAAAATCAACGTACGGCCTGTGCGATCTGATCCAAAAGCGCATTGACCATTTTAGGTTCGTTTTTGGTGAAAAATGCATAAGCCAAATCGACATACTCCTGAATAATCACCTTGGCATCAACATCCGTGGTGTTAATCAGCTCATAAGTCGCACACAACAGCAACGCACGCAACGTGCCGTCAAAACGCTCAAAAGACCAGCCTTCTTTCAAATAATGTGCCAAAGACTTCTCAATCGCTTCCTTGCGCTCGTGAACGCCGCGTGTCAACGTGGCGAAATAATTGGTATCCATTTCGGTCACTTCAACCAGTTCTTCGCGGTCATCCCCTTCGTCCTCAATCACATAGCGGCCGACTTCGCCGTTAATAAAATCCTTGATGACCTCGTCAACCGGCAGCTGACCGTATTCAATCATATAAGTTGCCTGAACTGCGGCCAGTCTTGCGCCTGATTTCATTTTAATTTTTTCCGAAATAAATTTTGCCATTTAATTTTCTCCCTGTGGCTTGGCCAGCTTATCAATTGTATCAACAAAATCCTCAAAATCTTTAACTTCTCGAAAATCACGGTAAACCGATGCAAAACGAATATATGCAATATGGTCGAGCGTAGACAGCGCTTCCATCACGTATTCGCCGATTGTCCGGGACTGAATTTCAGGCTCTCCCGAACTTTCCAAGCGGCGCTGAATGGAATTGACTATCTTTTCAACCCGCTCTTCGCTCACCGGGCGCTTTCTCACCGCAATGGCAATGGATCTTGCCAGCTTGTCACGGTCAAACATGGTTTTCTCACCGTTTTTCTTCACCACGACAAGTTCCCGCAGCTGTACCCGTTCAAACGTGGTAAAACGCGAACCGCACTCGCTGCATTCGCGACGGCGCCGAATGGCGGTATTGTCATCAGCATCCCGGGAATCTTTAACCTGCGTGTCATCGCAGCCGCAAAAAGGACATTTCATTTTTTTACGCTCCTTTTTTAATCAAGCTTTCCGCTACCTGATAAAGTTTTGAAGAATATCTGGCTCCCTTTATAAGGACAATATCATTATTTTGCAATAGCTTATTTATCAAAAATTCATCCAAACCCTCTTTATTTTCAAAATAATGCCGTTCCTTGTCAGCCGGCAGCTGTGCCACATATTATGGAAGCTGTACAGAAAAGTGCAGCCAATCCGGAAGATTATAAATATTCACTGATCGACATTCCGGAACTGCTGGATGCCGTAGTGGATTACTACCAGGAGCGTTTCGGTGTCAGCATTACACAGGATATGATAACAGGAGTACATGGTTCACAGG
>ULJW01011172.1_pt1 | contig 13108 bp, 16 predicted proteins | sample 1950991 | NCBI WGS metagenome assembly ULJW01 (sample SAMEA4835484, study PRJEB28245) | human gut metagenome | biome: gut microbiome; material: fecal sample | place: Denmark | collected 2008 | reverse complement strand
GGCAGCCAAATTCCAAGGAGTTTAGTGTCCGCTGCGAGCGACAAGCAGCGAGAGCGTGCCTTGCGGTGAACTTATAAACCTCGCAGCCGTCCGTATATCCACTAATCCCTAACCTTAATATGAACTTCCCTAAGCTGCTGCTCTGTTACCTCATTTGGTGCTCCGCACATTAAATCCTGTGCTGTTCCGCTCATTGGGAATGGAATTATCTCACGGATATTCTCTTCATTTCTAAGGAGCATAATCATACGGTCAACACCTGGTGCCATACCTGCGTGTGGTGGTGCACCAAACTGGAATGCATTGTATAATGCTCCGAATTTTGCCTTTAATACTTCTTCATCATATCCGGCAATCTCGAATGCCTTAACCATTATCTGCATGTCATGGTTACGGACTGCACCTGATGATAACTCTACACCGTTGCATACGATATCATACTGGTATGCAAGAATATCAAGTGGATCTTTTGTATTAAGTGCCTCAAGTCCGCCCTGTGGCATTGAGAATGGATTATGTGTAAATCCAATCTTCTTAGTTTCTGGATCTTTCTCAAACATTGGGAAGTCATTAACATAACAGAATCTGTATGCATTTTTCTCAATAAGATCAAGTCTCTCACCAAGTTCGTTTCTGATCTGTCCTGCGAAGTACGCAGCTCTGTCTTCCTTATCAGCGATAAAGAAGATTGTATCTCCTGGCTGAAGTCCTGCAAGGTCTTTGATTTCTCCCTTGAGTTCTTCTGGAATAAATTTATCGATTGGTCCCTTGTAGCTTCCGTCTTCAAGAACCTCAAGGTATCCAAGTCCGCCCATTCCGATTCCTGTAGCGAACTTAAGTAACTTCTCATGCTGTCCCTTTGAAAGCTTTGCATGTACATTGATTGCTCTTACAGTCTTGTTCTGGAAAGGCTTGAATGTACATTTGTTAAAGAATTCTGAAAGGTCAATAATTCTAAGTGGATTACGAAGATCTGGCTTATCTGAACCAAACTCAAGCATTGCCTGCTTGTAGCTGATGATTGGATAAGGTGCCTGTGTAACTTCATATCCTTCTGGTGCGAATTTTGCAAATGTTTCTGTAAGAACCTCTTCACCGATTCTGAATACATCTTCCTGTGTAGCGAAGCTCATCTCGAAATCTAACTGGTAGAATTCTCCTGGTGAGCGGTCAGCTCTTGCATCCTCATCTCTGAAGCAAGGTGCAATCTGGAAATATTTATCAAAGCCAGATACCATAAGTAACTGCTTATACTGCTGTGGTGCCTGTGGAAGAGCATAGAATTTGCCCTTATATTTTCTTGAAGGTACGATATAATCTCTTGCGCCCTCTGGTGATGAAGCACAAAGGATAGGTGTCTGGATTTCAAGGAATCCCATGTCTGTCATCTTCTGACGAAGGAATGCGATAACCTTTGATCTGAATATCATGTTATCCTTAACCTTCTGGTTTCTTAAATCAAGATATCTGTACTTAAGACGTACATCCTCTCTTACTTCCTTAGAAGTCTGTACTTCAAATGGAAGCTGCTGGTATACCTGTCCAAGTATTGTAATCTTCTTAGCTTCAAGCTCGATTGTTCCTGAAGGAATCTTAGGATTGTAAGTCTCCTCATCTCTCTGCTCCATAATACCTTCGATAGCGATACACTCTTCCTTGTGAATACCATCAAGTAATGTTGTATCTCGAAGTACTACCTGAAGTACCCCATACATATCTCTTAAATCGATAAATGAAACTCCTCCGTGGTCACGGATATTCTCAACCCATCCTGCAACCTTTAATTCCTTGCCGATGTAACTTTCATTAACTTCACTTAAGTTAACATCTCTGTACATGTTTGCCATTGCAATCTCCTTTCTTTTCCGGACAGGCAAAATGTTATGTCCTGTCAAATAAAATAATACTACCTAACATCCTGCAATGCTTTTTCGCGCAAAAAAGCCCCAGGATGTAATATACATCCCGGGGCGAATAAACTGTGTTATCCGCGGTACCACCCGCATTGAAAAGTTCTAAACTTCTCATCTCATTGCACTTAACGCGTGTAACGGAATGACCTACCCAGCCATCTGCTGCTCAATCATCCAACTCCAGAGCGTTCCTCTAATCAATTCCCTGCGCATGCTTTCAGTCGGTGGCATCACTTTCCTGTCAGGTTCCATGAAAAGAAGTCTCTTTCATAGTCTTTAAGATATTCATACACATGAATGATATCATAAAGAATATTACTTTTCAAGTACAATATTGTGTTCTTTTATATATTTACCAATCTTTTTATCAGAAGCAAGAATATGGTTAGACAGCCAGCCAAGCAGGAATCCTATAAGATCCATAAGATATTCCTCCTGATTATCATCCATTGCCTCAAGCTCCCTGAAATCAATATTTACAAGCTTTTCTACAAATGCTGAATGTGCCCTTTTCTGTGCTTCAATTTCAGGATATCCGATTTTCTTCATCAGTTCTTCCTCATCACTGAAATGCGACTCTGTATAATCCTTAAGTTCTGCCAGAAGTCTCATAATCTCATCATATTTATCATGAAGAAGTTCTGCATGTATAACATCATTAGTGTCCCTGATAATATCAAAAAGATGCTTATGCTCCTCATCGACAAGCTCAATTCCTGTTATATATTTGTCTGTAAATGCAAATGCGTCATCAACGTTAGTTTCTGGTGCCATCTTTCCAATCATCATGTCGCTGCTCAAGATGTGGCTGTAAAGCCATCTGGTAAGATAAAGCAGCAGCTCATTAAGAGAATTTCTTGCTGCCTCCGGTGAAGATTCATCTAACTTAAATGTATTAATCTTTTCTGCAAAAGCTTTGTGTTCTCTCTGTTGTATTGGCAGCTCCGGGTCATGAATACTCTTCATGTATTCTTCTTCATGAGCAAAATGTGTAATAGCATAATCCTTAAGATTATCTATAAGATTCTTCGCAATTGACGCAGCATTATCTGTTTCTTTTACCAGTGCAAATGCTTCATTAAGCATCTGGAACAGTTTTCTATGTTCTTCATCAATATTATCAATGTGTATCATACAGTCTTCTGTAAATTCGTACATGTATATCAATCTCCTCGTGCTTATATTTGCCTTATATTATAACACCTTTTCTTTAAGCTGTGCAATGCTGTCCGCCTGAAACATTAAATATCTGTTTTTAATGAGTATATTCACAAAACAAATGTAGTTTGTCAAAACATTTAAGGCTATAATTAACTTATTGAAAGCATTTTGCTTCGCAAAATAAGGAGATGACTATATGAACATTTATCTTGCTGGAGACTCTATTGTACAGAATTATACTGAGGAAGAATTTATTGCAGGCTGGGGGCAGTTTCTGCCACGTTTCTTTAAGCCTGATGTAAATGTATTTAACTATGCCAAAGGTGGCAGAAGTTCAAGACTTTTTATTAATGAAGGAAGATTTGAAGAGATTGACAGACACATTCAGGCTGGCGACTATCTTTTTATAGAGTTCTGCCATAATGATGATGCTTCAAAAGATTATAAATCTATGTTTAACCGTCAAACTCCGCTTGGCGTACCAGATGAATCAGGTCGATTTCCGGTTATTCCCGGAGCTAAAGTTTCCAAAGATTACATACCTCCTGAATATATTGAGGCACTTAATAACGATAATTCGATAACTGATAAACAGGCTGTACTTAACAGTGTACTTGCCATAAACCGGTCTTATCCATATGATACCTATTACCCATATTCAAAGGACGCTTCTATGGGAAGTTACAAATGGTTCATCAAACAGTTTATTGATATGGCAATAAAACACAACGCAATTCCTGTGTTAGTCACCGCTCCGGCAAGAACATTTTTCAATGCTGACGGAACAATTATGGACGCTCCCGGCTGCCACGGCGGTAATAATTTCAGCTATATAAGAGCTATGCGCCAGATTGGTGATGAAACCGGGACACCTATACTTGATCTGTTTTCTTATTCAGTTAATCTCTTTGAAAAAATCGGACATGATAATATACATAGATATACCTCTATCAAGAAAGGTATCAATAAAGGAAAATGGCCTGACGACTTCTTAAAAGAACTCGCCAAGCCAGAAACTGTTTCTGAAAATACACATTTTAACAAGGATGGTGCGATGCTTATCACTAAAGGACTGGTGGAACTGATTCGTGATTGTCAGAATCCCCAGCTTCGTGAATTGCAGTCAGCCTTGATTAATATATAAATCTGTTATGCATTTTTCTGCCATTGCTCCATTAAAAGATTATATATTTTCTGTGCATTTTTAGATTTATGACCATATTCTTTTCCCTGCGCATAAATTGTAACCACAGAATTATTTAACTGTATTCCTGTTATTTGCTTATATTGTGCATAATAATTTTTTGCAACTACAATATTGTACTGCCAGCCTTCAACATGTCCATCATAAACCTTTATCTCTGACTTATTCATTGCTATAATTGCAGCCACACAATAAGCAACATAAATCAGGCATAAAAATCCAATCACTATTAATGCCGTCTTTGCACCAGAAGCATACTCACCAATCTGTGAACTGGCAATTAATATAACCACTCCAACTAACAAAAATATTGCCGCACATATTCCCATCATTATTTTTCTTGCACTTCCAATATTCTTTTCCTGATACAATAATTTCTCCATAGTAAAATTCCAGTCCTTTCTTTTGAATTATTTTTAACAATTATAATATCTATAGATATATATGTCAATATTTATAGATGTAATCCCTTATCCATAAATATGCTATGTTATCTCTATAAAGAAAGGAATTCAGCTATGAATGTTGGAGAGAAAATTCGTTATTTCCGATCATTAAAAGGTTATACTACCAATAAACTTGCCAATCTGTCTGGTGTCTCACAAAGCTATTTAAGAGATGTTGAACTCGGCAATAAGAATCCTACTATAGAAACTCTTTCATATGTATGTGATGCACTTAATATTTCCCTGCAGGATTTTTTCAGCGACCATACGCAAAATACCATTCAGAATGATCCACTGATTGAAAAAATATATCAGCTATCACCGGAGCAAAGAAATGCTCTGCTGATTTTTCTTGATTCTATAACATAAAAACCTTACTGCCCTTTTATGACAGTAAGGTTTTTATTTATTTGATAATTTATTCAACATCTGTATTTTCAGCTTTATGCATTGCAGTCAGCCTTGCTTCATAACGTGATATAAGCACATTGTTTATGAACATGCTCACCTTAACCGGAGCATACCCTGTCTGGCTTGCCAGCCACATCGCCAGCTTATTATCCTGATTCATGACAAGCCAGATACCGCCCCTTGCCACCTTATATAAACCTATGGCAAAAACTATTAATGCAAATTCCTCAACAACCATCATGTCGGCTTCATTAATAGAATTATAAACCGGTATGATAATTAATGCGTACAATACAGCCAGCACAATCCACACAATTATGCCTGTTTTAAATATTTTTTTATATCTGTTATATTTCTTTTCATTTATGGCTTTATTGGTTTTTTCTTTATCTAGTTCTGACTCTATTTCATACTCATATCTGTAAGACTTTGTAATACTTTCCCGCTCTGCAATTTTTCTTCTGCAATATTCATCTATATCGCATTCAAATTCTGCATAATTGCTTACAGTTTTCTTTCTTAACACAATAAAATACGGAATGCCGATTATTGCAAATGTAGCTGCCATATACATTTTCCATATGAACAGCGGCTTATTTCCTGTAGTAATTCTAAGATAATAATCTGTTACCAATTCAGAGTCACTGGTATTAACATATCCCCTGTCTTTTACATAATTGTAATGCTCCAGAAGATTTTCCATATCTCTATCCAGCCTTACATATTGTGCTTTAAAACTATATTTCCCTATAAGATCATGTTCATCAAAAGCAGACAAGAACTACTTCCTGTCATTTCTGTCAACCCTTACTACAGCTATGCTTTCATTGATTCCATCAACTTTTACCGCACAGTCTCTTGAACCATTTTCATTATCAATATATATCTGGTGGTAATCCTGTTCTTCCCTGTACCTGTATCCGGAAAGCTATATCACATCTCCGGTTATATAACTGTAATTCTTTATATAATGCTGATTTCCATCTGTTATCTCAACAGGATGATACCATCTGTATATGTCTTTTCCTCCCGACAATGTAAATACAGCTATCATTATAAACATTGCCAGCAATAATCCCCTTGCAATTACATATCTTGTTGTTTTCAATATATCCCCCAATACATATTTTACTTATTAAGAAATCCCCACACTTCTTCGGGGCTGTGTACAACAAACTCAGCCCCATTATCCTTTAAGAACTCTTCATCTCTGAATCCCCAGCCAACCATACATACATCCATTTCTGCATTAGCCGCTGTCTGGACATCTACTTCTGAATCCCCGACATATACAGCCTGTGTTCTGTCAACATCAAACTGTCTTAATACTTCATTAACGCTGTCCGGATATGGTTTTCTTCTTATGCCTTCTCTCTCTCCAACCGCATAATCAAATAGTCCCGGAAAATAATCTTTGCATAAAATCTGCACTCCATAATCAGCCTTGTTAGATACAACCGCAGTGTACACACCGGCATTTCTTATATTCTCAATAAGTTCTTTTATTCCATCATAAGGTCTTGTCTTATCGGCACAGTGATTCTTGTAATGCTCTGTAAATGTTTCATGCACCTTAACTATCATGCTTTCTGGTGTTCCCTGTGGTACAGCTCTTTCCATCAGCTTTCTTATCCCATTGCCAACAAAATGTCTGATTTCTTCAATCGTCCTCTCAGGCATATCAAATACTGAAAGTGCATAATTAGTACTATCTGCAAGGTCTTCCAATGTATTAAGTATCGTTCCGTCCAGATCAAATACAACGATTTTGTATTTCATATATCCTCCTTGTTATGGCTTCTTTATCCCAGCAGCTCCTCAATTATATCGTAATGCTCATCAATTGCTGCATTAAGTGTCTCAATATCCTTCTTTATAAGGCTATCATATATCATTTCATGTGTCTTTAAAAGTTTCTTTTTCTTAATTCCATCTGCATGCTTTATGACATAATCTATCCATTCGCGGTAGACTTCAACAACAGCTTCCATCAGTGTAATCCACAGATTGTTGCCTGTATCTGCAATCAGTTCCTCGTGAAATGCTTTATCAGTATCAACAAGGCTATCGCCTGTTACCATACTCATCTGATTAACCATGCTTTCCAAGCGCTCCTGTTGTTCTTTCGTAAGACCTGTATGTATTACTGCATTACACACTGACTTTTCCATCATGCGGCGGAATTCGCATACTTCTCGCTTAGTAACAGTTTTTAATGCAATCATCATTAATATAGTCTGCTTTATAGACTGACCGACATTCTCTGATATATAATTACCAGAACCCTGACGGCGTTCTATAAGTCCCATTCCATGCATAATACTTAATGCTTCTCTTGTTGAATTGCGTCCTATCCCAAGAGTTTCTGCAAGTGCACGTTCAGTAGGCAGCCTGCTTCCTATTGTAAGCTCCCCGCTTTTCATAAGTTCATAAATATATTGAATTGCCTTTTCGTATTCCTGCGATATTTTCTTCTGATTCATATTATCCTGTTTCAGCTTATAACACCCCTGTCTCATTAATATAGGCTTCTATAAGTCTTAGTGCACCATCTTCCCCAACCTTTGAAACATCTATGCATATATCGTAATATTCTGCATTCCCCCATTCTTCACCGGTATAATAATTATGATATGTGCGTCTTCTAAGGTCTGTATCTTCAACTATCTTAGCTGCTTTCTTAGAGCTGACATTGTGCTTCTTTTCTATAAGTTCTGCTCTTTTATCTTTGTTTCCTGTGAGAAATACTGATATAACATCTTCTCTGTGTCTGAATGCATTATTTCCGCATCTGCCGACAACTACGCAATTTTCATTACCGATTATGTCAGCCATAGCCTTGCGTGGAGTTTTTCCATTATCTGATGTATCATCACCTGCCATTGTGTCAGCATACAGCATCATATCAAGAGGCATTTCTCCATAAAAATATGGATATTTTTCATACAGACCTTTCTCTTTTGCCAGCCTACAAACAGCATCCTTATCATAAAATGGTATAAAATATTTCTCTGCCAGTGCTTTTCCTATCTGGTCACCCATACATCCACATTGTCTTGCAATTGTGATTATCATATATACCTCTTTTCTGCGCACGCTTTTTTGCGCATAACAGGTTTGTGCCAAGTGCGCGCAGGCACAAACCCCGCATGTGAAAATAATATCTTCACACTGTTCTCCTAATTACCTACTATTTCATCATATTTAGCAATCTAGTAGGTCTTTTCCACATTGTTAGTTGGTTTGTAATTCTTCTTTTCAACTCAAATACCTACTAAATAAACACTGTTCACACTTTTAGTAGGTCTTTTTCTTATATGTCTATAATATCAGACAGTTCTAATCAGCAAAAAGACCTACTATTTTGGCTTAAATTATCAATTTAGTAGGCAATTTTCTTTATCCGCATTAATTATCCTCAGAATTTTCTCTCAATAAACCTACTATTTCATCACATTTAGCAGCTTTAATAGGTTTTTACCCCATTCATACATTAATTTCATATGCCATTTTACACTATCTTTTACATAAATCCAGCAAATACTGATGAAAGTACAACTGTAAGTATACCTGCAACTGCAATTGATAAGCTGCTCATTGCACCTTCAATTTCGCCCATTTCCATAGCCTTGGCTGTTCCTATCGCATGTGCAGCAGATCCTAACGCAAGTCCTTTGGCAATCGGTTCTTTTATTCTGAATATTTTACATATAAGCTCACCAAATATATTTCCAAGAACTCCTGTTACAACAATAACTGCAACTGTGATTGTTACATAACCTCCAAGTTCCTCAGAAACTCCCATACCAATAGCAGTAGTTATTGACTTCGGAAGAAGAGTAACATATTCTGCATGACTCAGATTCATAATTTTAGATAACACAAGTACCGTTGTTAAACTTGTAAGCACACCTGATGCTATTCCTACAACAACTGCCTTGTAATTCTTCTTAAGAAGACTCCATTGCTCATACAGCGGAATTGCAAGACATACAGTTGCCGGTGTAAGAAACCAGCTAAGATACCTGGCACCCTGATTATATACATCATAATCAACACCTGATACTGCAAGTACTATTATTGTTATTATTATTGATATAAGCAGTGGATTGAATATTCCAAGCTTGAATTTTTTCTTAAGCACAGAACCAATAAAGTATGATAAAAGACTTAATGTGACTCCGGCAAAAAGTGATTCTCTGAAAAAATCATTCATTAGTATTAACCTCATTTCTTTGTGCTTTGCGTAATTCTCTCTTCCTGTCAGCACGTATGATTATCTGTGAAGCCTGACCTGTAACCGCCATAACCGTAATTATAGCAACAACCGTAACAACAAGCACCGGCACGAGCATAGGTTTTAATACCCCCCATGAAGACATCAGTCCTACTCCTGCCGGAATGAACATAACAGGCATTACAGCTATAAGAAATTTTCCTGCGTCCTTTACCCAGCTAAGCTTTATAAGTCCGGTAAGAAGTCCAACAAAAAGTATCACCATTCCATATATACTGGCTGGAACCGGCAGCGGAAGCAGATATTTAAGTGCTTCTCCGACAAATGAAATAGCCAGTATTATAAGAAACTGTCTCAATAATTTCATAACATTTCTCCATAAATAAAAATTTGCGGTGCAAATTGGTGCTACCAATTCATACCGCAAATTATAATACATTCTTATGTACAATAAAGCAAGGACTTTTTTATGCTCTTCTTGCCTTAGCTGCCTTAAGCAGATGTTTTGCAAGAACTGATGTTGTTACCGAACCTACTCCTCCAGGAACCGGTGTACATACAGAAGCGTTCTCTGCAACATCTTCAAAATCAACATCACCACACAGATTGCCGTCTTCATCAACATTTATTCCAACGTCAATTACAACTGCACCATCTGCAACAAATGATTTGTCAACCATCTTTGCAACGCCTGCTGCCGCAACAAGCACCTCAGCACCCTTACATACTCCCGGCATATCAACTGTCTTAGTATGACACACTGTTACTGTTGCATTCTTCTTCATAAGCATCATCGCAACCGGCTTACCGATAACAAGACTTCTTCCGATAACTACTGCTCTCTTACCCTTTAAGTCAACTCCTGCATAATCTAACATCTCAATTACAGCTTCTGCTGTACATGGACCATATCCTGTCGGATCCCCTGCATATACCTTTGCAAGATTCATAGGTGATATTCCGTCCAGATCCTTCACACTGGCAATTCTGTTCTCAATTGCCTTCTCATCAAGATGCTTTGGCAAAGGTCTTAAAAGAAGAATTCCGTCAATATCCTCATCTTCATTAATCTTGTCAAATTCTTTCTGAAAAGTATCATTATCAATATCAGCAGGAAATGTATATGAAGTACATCTGAATCCTACTTTTTCCATCTTCTTGGTAGCGCCACGCTCATATGACATATCATCTGGTCTTTCACCAACACGCACAATTGCAAGATGTGGAATTGTGCCCTTCCAGTCCTTCATCTCTTCAATAATCTTCTCATTAATAGCATTAGCAACCGGTAATCCCTTAAGTGTCTCCATATATTCCTCCTTGTTTTGCGAAGCAAAATCCATGTGCTTTTTAAGCACATTGTCTCCCACAGCGAGGAGAGGAATTTTCCTCCTTATTTTGCAATCCTGTTCTATGGTCTTACAGCGTCCATAACTCTTCCAAATGTTTCTTCTTCAATCTGTGCTGCTTCAGCAAGCATCTTATCTGCCTTAAAGTTCATATCTTCAGCAAGTTCTCTGTCCTTCATAAGCTTTGTATTGATAAATACATTAAGCGAAGCACCCTTCATTGCAGCCTCACACATTGTTATGCCGACACCCGCATCACTGATTGCAATTCTGCTTCCAATTACAGATATACGGTCAATAAGCTTCATGGCTTCAAGTATAAGCTCCATCATTGACAGAGGGGCTTCTGAGGCTGTAACAAGTGCCTTTGCCATAATTGCTTCTCTTTCCTTAATCTGTTCTTCTGTATCCTTAGGAAGACCATAAGCTGCTGCAAGAGGCTTAAAGCTTTCAGCATCCTTATCCATGCACTCTGCAAGTCTCTTTGTAAGGTCTGTCGCTTTAACAATAAGTTCTTCAATCTCTTCCTGATACTCTGCATATTTCTTCTTTCCTGTAGTAAGTGCAAGCACCATATTACCAAGGCTCATGCCTACTGCTGCCACATATCCGCACGCTCCGCCGCCTCCCGGCACCGGTTCACTTGAAGATAAAACCGCAAGAAAATTATCCATTGTCATATCTGTCATCATATTAAATATCTACCTCCCCTGTAAATACTGTTTTCGCCGGGCCTTCAAGATATACGGTATTCTCATCTTTATCCCATGTAATCTTTAAGTCACCTCCAAGAAGATGAAGTGTTGCTGTTGTGTCGCACATTCCGTTAAGAACAGTTGCAACAAGGCTCGCACATGCACCTGTACCACAGGCAAGTGTCTCCCCGGAACCTCTCTCCCACACACGCATATTAAGATTATTCTTATCTACAACCTGAATGAATTCAGTATTAATTCTCTCTGGAAATGCTTTGTGATTTTCAAAGAAAGGTCCGATTTTTTCAATCTCAAATTTCTTAATATCAATATCTTTATCAAGATAAACAATAGCATGAGGATTACCCATTGAAGCTGCTGTTACCTTGTACTCCTTACCTTCTACAACAATAGTCTCATCCACAACAGGTGTCTTAACAACCTGTCCGGCAATTGTCTCTATCTCACAGCCTTTATATTCTTTAAGTTCCTTCGTATCAACAGGAATCTGTGCTGCCTCAAGAATTGGTGCGCCCATGTTAACCCTTGCCGTCTCAACCTTGCCATCTGCACCGGTTTTAAGCTCAAGTATCTTCACACCTGCAAGTGTATCAATAGTAACTGTTGTTTTATCTGTAAGTCCGTTGTCATATACGAACTTTCCAACACATCTTATTCCATTGCCACACATCTGTCCCTGCGAACCATCTGCGTTGTACATCTCCATAAAGAAATCTGCTTTATCTGATTTCTTAATAAGAATAAGTCCATCCGAACCTATTCCAAAATGTCTGTCACTTAAATCAATTGCGACCTGTGACGGATTATCAATTACCGACTGTGTGCAGTCTACGTATATGTAGTCGTTGCCTGCTCCATGCATTTTAGTAAACTTCATACCTGGTCTCCTTTTCATATTATAAATGTAGTAATGAAACACATTTGTTATACATCCTGATATATTCCCATTACCATAGTTGCTGACTCTACCATTGTATTGCCACTGTCCATGCTGCATTTCTGGATATATCTGAATGCCTCCTGCTCTGACATATTATTTCTTTCCATAAGCAGATGCTTTGCATCATCAATTATCTTCTGTTCTTCCGGACTTCTCTTTCTTGGCTGTGACCTTAATTTCCTTCTACGCCTTATCTGTGCCTGAAGCATCATCTCTATAGTTGACACAAGGTCATTAACCTTTATTGGCATTGCCGCACATACAATTCCATTGTCCTGACAATCTTCCCATCTGTTCTGGGACGCAACTAACAACATCTCAAAGCTCTTTGGCTTATATTCATATAATTCAGTATAAACCATATTATCTGACAGCTTATATCCGCATATTATGATTCCATCAGACAAAGTATCAGCCTGATTGATTGCCTGTGCCCCACTTGTACATGGTACAGCGACATCGAAGCCTCTGTGAATCAAAAGACTCCTTACTGCTTTAGCCTCCTCTAACTTAGGAAATGCTACAATCAATGTGGACATCAATTAACTCCTTTTCTACTTAGCATACGCTTTACCATGTTTAATCAATACTTGTAGAGATATTCATCAATTTCCCACTGTGAGACTCTTGTTGTGTAGTTTTCCCATTCTTTCATCTTAGCTTCAACATATTTGGTTGTAATATGTTCTCCAAGTACGCTGCATAAAAACTCATCTGCCACAAGACAGTCA
>ULJW01018728.1_pt1 | contig 13213 bp, 9 predicted proteins | sample 1950991 | NCBI WGS metagenome assembly ULJW01 (sample SAMEA4835484, study PRJEB28245) | human gut metagenome | biome: gut microbiome; material: fecal sample | place: Denmark | collected 2008 | reverse complement strand
TTCTGGTGTATGCCACTTCCAGGTCTTAACCTCTGGCATATCCTCGCCATATTCACTAATATAATTCTTATGATATACAAGCTTATCGCGCATTTCTTGAAGTAAATATGCACCCTTATTACCAAGCTCTGGTAGGCTATTAATTACAGCCATTACAAGGTGATATCTATCGATTTCATTTTGAACACGCATATCAAATGGAGTAGTAATTGTACCCTCCTCTTGATAACCAAATACCTTTAAATTACGGTTATGTCTTAAATAAGTAAGCTCATGAATTAGAGTTGGATATCCATGGAAGGCAAATACAATAGGACGATTCTTAGTAAATAGGGCATCATAAGCCTCATCAGTTAAGCCATGTGGATGCTTAGTATTAGATTCAAGCTTCATTAGGTCAACAACGTTAATGAAACGAATCTTAAGTTCAGGCATAGCATCTCTTAAAATAGTTACCGCTGCAAGAGCTTCAAGGGTTGGAGTTTCACCAGCACAGGCAATAACAACATCAGGCTCAGCGCCCTTATCATTAGATGCCCATTGCCAAATAGATACACCCTGAGTACAGTGAGCAACAGCCTCATCCATTGTTAACCATTGAGGACGTGGATGCTTAGATGTAACAAGCACGTTAACATAGTTCTTAGAACGAATTACGTGGTCGAAGCAAGATAATAGACAGTTTGTATCAGGTGGTAGGTAGATACGCTCAACATCTGGCTTCTTATTAGCAATATGATCTAGGAAGCCTGGATCCTGGTGAGTATAACCATTATGATCCTGTTGCCATACATTTGATGATAAAATTAGGTTTAGGGATGCAATCTTAGCTCTCCAAGGAAGCTGATTACATACCTTTAGCCACTTAGCATGCTGGCTTACCATTGAATCAACAACACGAATAAAGGCCTCATATGAAGCGAAGAATCCATGACGTCCGGTTAACAAATAGCCCTCAAGCCAGCCCTCGCACATATGCTCAGAAAGCATAGAGTCCATTACACGACCATCATGAGCTAGGAATTCATCATTATTTAATAATTCACTGTTCCAATCACGATTAGTAACCTCAAATACCTTATTTAAACGATTAGATGCTGTTTCATCTGGTCCAAAGATACGGAAATTCTTAGTCTTTTCATTTAATTTGAAAATATCTCTTACAAAGGCACCAAGATTTGTCATATCCTGAGATTCAATTGAGCCTGGTGCATCAAATTTTAAGGCATAATTTCTAAAATCAGGAAGTCTTAAATCTGTAAGTAATCTTCCACCATTAGTATGTGGGTTAGCACTAATTCTTTGATGTCCCTTAGGAGCAAGCTCTCTAAGCTCAGGGATTAAGTGACCATCATTAGTAAATAGCTCCTCAGGATGATAGCTTCTTAGCCAATCCTCAAGCATTTGTAGATGCTCAGGCTTATCCATCATAATAGGAACCTGGTGAGCACGGAAGGTACCTTCAATTTGCTTACCATCGACAACCTTTGGTCCGGTCCAGCCCTTAGGTGTACGTAAAATAATCATTGGCCAAATTGGACGCTTAGTTGAACCATTTTCACGAGCATCCTTCCAAATTGACTTAATCTTTTCAACACACTTATCAACTGCACGCGCCATAATATGGTGCATTGTCATAGGGTCACTACCCTCAACAAAAATTGGCTCATAGCCACAACCATTAAAGAAGTTCTTAATCTCATCATGAGACATACGAGCAAAAATAGTAGGGTTAGCAATCTTATAGCCATTTAGGTGTAAAATAGGTAAAACCGCACCATCACCCTTAGGATTAATAAACTTATTTCCTTGCCAACTAGTTGCAAGAGGTCCGGTTTCAGCCTCACCATCACCAACAATAACCGCTGCGATTAGGTTAGGATTATCAAGAACCGCACCAAAGCCGTGTGCTAGAGAATATCCAAGCTCTCCACCCTCATTAATAGATCCTGGTGTTTCAGGCGCAACGTGTGATGAAATACCACCTGGGAAAGAGAATTGCTTACAAAGCTTTTTTAAGCCTTCAATATCCTCAGATACATTTGGATAAACCTCCGAATAGCGTCCCTCAAGATATGAGTTAGCAACAAAGAAGTTTCCACCATGTCCTGGGCCTGAAATTAAAAGCAGATCCAAATCATATTTGTTAATAACACGATTTAAATGTGCATAAACAAAGTTTTGACCAGGAACAGTACCCCAGTGGCCAACAATCTTCTTCTTTACATCCTCCTGCTTTAAAGGTCTTTGTAATAGGGGATTATCAAGAAGATATAGCTGAGCAGCTCCTAAATAGTTAGCTGCACGCCAGTAGGCATTAAGCTTTTTTAGATACTCTTCGCTAGAATAATCATTTTTTTTCATTGTCATATTTATTTTTCCTCCATTCTTATCTTTTCTTTATGTTTACAGCATTATTATACTATAATTTTCTTTTATTTGTATACCATTTTAAACTATTTTTCAAAAATTCGCCTAAAAAAATTTTATAAGTATCTATTTCAGTTTGGATTTCACATTTCTATCACATAAAAAACAAAAAAAATAAGAGTACACCTAATGTGTACTCTCATTTTTTATTTATTCACCGATGCAATCTAGTAATTGCTTAGTACGAGAATTAGCCTCTAAAATCATATCTCCTAAATATGAAGCAGTATTTTCTAAGCTAAATCTTTCCTCACGATTAACGATTAGGGTATTAATATCCTTATTAATGAATACAGCCTTATTTTCCTCATGAGTGCTGTTGTTAGTAACCTTACCATCCTGCATAACTACAACTGAGTTATACTTTTCACCATTAATTTCCTTAATATGGTTAACACGAACATTAAGCTCACAAGCATCCTCGCCATAAACACCAGCAATATTGAATGCCTTATTTGAATTCTTAAGAATTGCTCCATCGTTATTTTCAACGAATTCAACATTACTATAGGCAATACGTTGACCCTTTAGATTTTCAATTGTTGCAATCTTCTTTGTAGCGTCCTCCGCATAAGCAATAAACTTTTCAGATGAGCATTCAGGATTGTTATAGCCATACTCACAATCAATACGATAAGCATGAATTGTAACAGCTGTATTTTCCTTAATGAAGCGGAATACATTAACCTCTACGCCATTTGGAAGCTTTTCCTTACCAGTTTGTACATTATATCCCTCAAAAGCCTTGCGTAATTCAGCATCCTTTGAATTTAATTTGCTAAAATTACCAAAGTAAGTATATGTTTGACTAATTGTTTGAACTTTCATAATATAATTCCTCCATTTTTATATATTATATCATGAAAACGCTTCTATTAAAATAGTTTTTTTAACTTATTAGTCCATCTTCAATCTTCAATATTTCTTCTGTTTCCTCATCAATAATAAAATCATCAAGCGCATAAATGATAGTATCATCCTCATTCATGCTCATATTAATGGCACTCATCCATAATGAGGTTTCTTTATCGTTATACAAAAAAATCACCATACATAGTATGGCAATTTTATTATTAATTATTCTTCATTAATTCTTTTTTATAATCCTCATATCCCGGCTTATCTAGAAGGGCAAACATGTTCTTCTTATAGGCCTCAACACCAGGCTGATTAAAAGGATTAACACCTAGGCTATAGGCTGAAATAGCACAAGACATTTCAAAGAAATAGGCAAGGTATCCATAGCTATAAGCCGAAATTTCTGGAATTTCTACAAGCATATTAGGAACACCTCCCGCTGTATGGGCAATTCTTGTAGCCTCACAAGCCTTTTGATTTACATAATCAACCGTATGTCCACATAGATAGTTTAGACCATCAAGGTTTTCCTCATCCTTAAGAATTTCAAGATCAGATTGAGGCTTTGTAACCTTTAATACAGTTTCAAAGAAATGACGCTTACCATCCTGAATCATTTGACCTAAAGAATGTAGGTCAGTTGAAAATGAAACAGATGATGGATAAATACCTTTATGATCCTTACCCTCTGATTCTCCAAATAGCTGCTTCCACCACTCAGAAAAATAATTTAAACAAGGCTCATAATTAATTAAAAGCTCAACATCATAGCCCTTTTGATATAAATAATTTCTAATCGCTGCATAATATAAGGCAGGATTTCCCTTTGTTTTTTTTCTTGTAAGGACTAAAGCATCGCTTGCACCCTTCATCATTTGATCAATATCAATACCGGCACAGGCAATAGGAAGTAGACCTACTGCAGTTAAAACTGAAAATCTTCCCCCTACATCATCAGGAACAGTAAACATTTCATAGCCCTCGCTTTTAGCAAGTGTATGAAGGGCTCCCTTAGCCTTATCTGTTGTTGCAAAAATTCTATTTTTAGCTTCACTACCATACTTTTCCTCAGCAAGCTTCTTTAAAGCTCTAAAAGCAATTGCAGGCTCAGTTGTTGTACCAGATTTAGAAATAACATTAATGCAAAATTCCTTATCACGTAAATAAGCAACTAGCTCATTTAGGTAGCTTGAAGACATTTGGTTTCCTGCAAAAATAATTTCAACATCATTTTTTCTAAAGTAGCCCTTAAGCATTTCAATGGCGCTTCTAGCACCAAGGTATGATCCACCAATACCTACAACTACAAGAATTTGTGAATTAGCCTTAACCCTTAAGGCTGCTTCCTTAATACGTGCAAATTCCTCTTTGTCGTAGCAGTTAGGAAGGTCAAGCCATCCTAAGAAATCATTGCCAAGGCCCTCTCGTGACATTAAAACGTCATATGACTTTAAAGACGCCTCTAAACAAGAATCAAAATCTGCGCCTAAAAAAGGCTTAATATTATCATAATTAAAATTTAAATAATTCTTCATACAGCACTCCACTAGTCTAAATTTGTAACATTTTCAACGCCAATAACGCCTGGAACCTCATCCATAAGCATCGCCTCAACGCCACCCTTTAGGGTATCATCAAGCATCATGCAGTCAAGACATGCACCCATCATTCTAACATATACAATACCGTTTTCAAATTTAACAAATTCAATATCTCCACCCTCACTATTTAGGTAAGGCTTAATTTTATCAATAACCAAATTAATTTGTTCGATTTGTTCTTCTAAATTCATAAAAAATCACCTTTTTTAATAATACATTAATTCTAATCTTTTTACAAGCAAAATACTCAGCGATTATTACGCGGACGGCTATTTGACTTGTGACGACGCTGACTTAGCTCGGCTTGCTTATCCTTTAATATTTCATTTGCCAAATCATCAGGAAGAGGATAGGTTTTAACTGAATTTAGGCTATTCATATCAAGTACAATATGAGGCGCATTTTTCTCAGTATGAAGTAAAACTAAGGAATCCTTATCGAAGGCCTCTTTTTCAATATGAGGAACCTCTGTATCACCCTTAGTAATTTCTTCTGTTTCCTTATCATCCTTATGCTCATTATAAAGCGCTTCTGTAATTCTCTTTAAAATAAAATAGGCAGGCTTATAATTACAAGCCTCAATTAGATAATCAGGAATATATTCATAATATTCCTTAGCCTGAGGATTTTCATTAAAGCCCTTTAACCTAAGCTTTGAATCTGATATGTCACCTACAACATATGTAAATTGATCATACCATTCCTCTATATAGCATTCCTCAAACCTTTCTATATTAAAAGCTGATTTAACATTCTTAAGAATTTGAAAATATCCCTTTGTCGTTTTTACTACCATAAAAATCACCTGCATGTATTTTAACACAAAAGACCCTATTTGTCACGAAGCTATGAAGCATAGAAATAATAATTAGGAATATCATTATTAATAATTCCTGATGATAATAAAATATTATCCTCATAATTAATTAGCTGCTCCTGAAAGGGGATTTGTACATAAATATTCATTTTTATTTGTAAGGATATTTCATAAAGCTGATTATTAATTCCATAATCAGCTACATTAGTTACTATTTCACTGTCGAAGGCCTGATAAATATTTAGCTTAATAGGAACCCTAAGACCATCTGTAAAAATAAATTTTTTCGTAAAAAAATAGCCAACCGGAACCGATAGATAATTTATATCGCTCTCAATTTTAGGATTTAATTCACTTAGTAGGCTTGAGGCCTCAGCCTTAATGCTTAGAGCCTCATAGGAATCTAAGTAGGCATAGGCTACCTTCCCCTCATCATTATATTTAAGGCGCATGAGGCTATCTGACATATTTTCTAAAATCGAGCTCTTAATAACCTCTGTTACATTATCCTCATAGATTTGCATCGCCTTTGTTTTTACATAGGCTTTAACATTATCATCAAAATAGGACTGCGTAATACTAAGAAAAAGGGATAACAGTAAAATCAAAAAAATAATTCTTCTTTTTTTACGAAATAAATGCCAAAGCCTCATCAACTCTCATTCCCTTATATGCACCTAAGGCCTTTAAGCCCTTTGTCAAATCATAGATATTAGCATTTAGCATATCATCAAAGCTTTTAACACCTCTAACGCTTGCACATAATACATTTCTTTCAAGCATTTGCGGGCTATTATAAACCTCAACATTTAAGGCTCCACACATAATAAAGCCCTTACTACCTTTAATAATTAAAAGGGTTGTTTTAGGAAGAGGAATTTCTATTCCCTCATATTTTATTCCCTTCACAATAATTTCCTTCAATTTTCTCACCCGCTAAATATATGCAAAAGAAATTCTAAATAGACATTTTTAATCATTTTACTTCAAGCTTAATTTGATAGCCTAAAACGACATTTTTAGCATTCATATTCATTTTTAAATTTTGAGTATGTTTTCTAAGAAATACGAATGCATATGACAAATGGTATTACATAATTTACTTTTTTGCAAAAAAGAAAGGACCCTAAATTAGAGTCCATCCATAATTAATTTAGCTTATTTTGTTTTTTTCTTTTAATACCATAGCAAATAAAGAAGGCACCAAGACAAATAAGCACGGCAGCTGAGGCACCAATAATAGCCCATAAATAGCCAGGCATTGAATTATCACGAGCAATCAAGCCAAATTGGCTGGTGCTAGACTTAAGATTAAAGCTAGTATAATCACCATATACGTTAGAGCTTACCTCTTCCTTCTCATTTTCATTACATACATAAACCTTAGAATTAGTATCCTTAATTTTTACTATGATATTATCATATGTAACCTCTTTACCATTAACTGTAAAGATTAGAACATAGTTATCACCCATACGCTTAACAGTAAGCTTAGTTTCAGGAGCGAATTCACCCTCAACAATGATCATTTTATCATCAGATGAAATACTTGTAGTAATAACCTCATACTTAGCATAAATGATATTGCTATCCTGCATATCCCACTCAACAAAATATCTTGCCTTATCACCTTGATAATAATAAGCACCATTTAAAAGGCTGGCATATTTAAATCCCGGCTCGGCTGGCATATTTCCATCATATACACGGCAAATGGAATTAATTTCAAAGGAATCATGGTCATCAACATCACCACTATCCTTATTCCATTCCATGAAAATATAAATCTTAGATTCACGAGCAATTTTAGCTTCAATTTCGAATAAAGCATCCATCTGCTTCTTTGCTAGGCTATTATAGTCTAAAGTTACATCAAAATCATCATAAACAACTTGCTCCTCAAAGGCCTTAAGGAATGGATATGACGAAGTTGATGTACCACCAATGTAGTAATCATTGGCAAAGCGATTATCTAAATACATAGATAAGGTATTATAGCTAATTAAAGACTTTGAATCAATTAAGCAGGCTGCAAAATCAGAATCTGCACCATAATTATTTTGATTAATTCCCTTATATATATTATCAATATAATAATTATATTTAATTAAATCATTAAAGTTTGATGATGACATATCAAGAGAATCTGCATATCCTAAAATATTTCCAATATATGTAGATGTAGATTCAGTTACAAAATAGCAGTCGCTTATATTAGAAATAACATTAGAAGCCTTAGTTGCGTAGCCCGCAATTCCACCAAGATAGCTCACACCCTTAATTACAGTGTATGACATTGAATATGAAATGGTACCATCAATATATCCGGCAATTCCACCAACATATTTAGCGCTGTTAAGCCCACTTGCAAAAATGTTTCCATAGGAAATAGATTCCGTAATTGTCGCATTTTTCATTTGACCAGCAATTCCACCCACATAGGAACCACTTTCAACAGTTATATTTGCATTATTAATACATGCTCTAATCGTACATTTAATATCTACTAAGCCACAAATTCCACCAACACTTGTATTTCCAAAAATGCGCGCATTGTTGTAGCAATACAATATAATATTCTTATTTAAATTAGTAGCCTCTACTACATCATCATTATCCTTAGATGAATTTAAAATAGAATCAATTATTTCTTGGTAATCAGATGAGCCAAAATAATCATTATAATTAGAATCCGATGATACAGTTGTATAGTATCCTACAATTCCACCAACATTAGTTCTTCCGTACACATCGCCGTAATTATTTGTAAAATAGAAGGCACCATTGCTAAGACCCGCAATTCCACCAACGAATACACCAACGCTTGCATAGCCTACAATACCACGGTTATTACTTGAAATAACCTCACCAATTGAATATCCCGCAATTCCACCAATACATCTTACATTATCATTAGTTGGATATTGCTTATTATTAATCTGGCCATAGTTTGTAGAATTAATAATTTTACCAGCATTAAAGCCCGCAATTCCACCAATATAGCTCTTACCTAATACATCAGCATTATTAGTAACATTAATAGCTCTTGAATAGCCTACTTTCTTAGTTGAATCAACAGAGCTATCATCCTTATCAAGCTTGTAATTACCCATATAGGCAACAACACCTACATAGCTCTTACCACTAATAAAACCATTAACAGTTAAATTTTCAATATTACCAAATAAACGACCAACAAGTCCAACATATGAGCTAGTTTCAGCCTCAATTCTTAAATTATCAAATTCAACATTTCTGATAATAGCTATTTTAGTTACAAGTCCAAAAAGTGAAGCCTCTTCGGTTGCGTCATCAGATGAAATAGTTAAATTACTAATAGTATGGTAATTTCCATTAAATTCACCACTAAAGCTTCTAATATGCTTAGAAGTAATTCTTGAAGCATCTAAATCCTTAGTTAAATTGAAAACCTTATTTAAGGAATATTCACTATCGTTATTACATGAATTAACAAAGTTAACAAAATCAGAAAGATTAGAAATCGTAATTTCTTCCTTTGGATTTTCATCCTTAAGTAAAGAATATTTATAATTTCTTAAACGAGAATAGCTATGCTCAGGAGAGAAAATAATTTCATATTTTCCAGGCTGATTTAGACATACATAATCAGAGCCATCCTTATAATCATCAACACCATTTGTAATATAAAATTCAACCTTATTTTTAGCGTTATACTCATCAATTGTTAGATAAAGAAGATATTGAACATAATCCTTATTATATAAATCCTCATTATCCTCCTTGATTTCTTCAAATTTATAAAGGCTATTTAAATCACGATTGCCATACTCATCAAATAAATAATTATTTAAATTAGAAGCAAGATAATAATCATTAATAGCTCTTTCCTGCTTAATTGCCTTAGTTAAATATTTATCCTGACCTAGTAGGCTTACGGAAATTTGATACCAGCCTCGATCACTAAGATCAATCTTAGATACAAGAGTATCCTCGTCGTTATCATCATTAATTAAGATATAATCATTTGTAATCTCATCAAAGCGATAAATTGTATAATTTAGATTAACATCCTCAGTACCAACATAAAAATCTAGTGATTTGTAGCAAGAGGCCTCATCATCACGATTGTATGATAGCTTATAGGCTGTTTTGCTTTCAATTGTTACCTTATCAGACTCCGTATACTTATTAAGGTAATCCTCCATAAATACTACATAATATAGGCTAGCCTCACTGATATATGAATAGTATTTGTAATCAGCACCAGTACCATAGGCACCATTTTCATTATATAAATAAAGGTTACTATCACTAGTTTTTCCAGGAGTATATAAAATGCTGTATGTAGCAGTTTCACTAACAGTATATGACTCAGCATCAAGGCTATAGCCAACACTATTTCCTTCACTATCCTTAAATAAAACGACGTCTCCTTTATTAAGCTTAATCTCATCAAGATAGTATTGATCATATGAACTATTAAATTGATTAAATTTAAGCTCATACTCATTAGCTCCAACAACAGCCTTATAGCTTGGCTTTAGATAATATTCATAGGAAATATGAGCATCCGTTTTAGATAAATTAGTATTTTCTACACGCGCCTCATCATAAATATAATCCTTAGCAAAATAAATATTATATTTTGACGCAGTTGAGACAGAAACGTTCATGGCATTTCCATTCTTATTATAATATATAACACCACTATTAGATTCTACTCTAAATTTATTAGTAGCATCTAAATCAATAGCCTCAAGAATATAATAATCCTTATCCTGTGGCATAGTCATCTTATTGCTCGACTTCTTTTGATAATTATCTGCTGAGAATGTTACATAATATTCTTCATCTTGGGCTTGTGAGCTAGTGCCTGTAAAAAAGCCAAGCAAGCAAACGGAAATAACAAGCAAGCAAGCTGATATCAATCTTTTAATCTTCATCTTTAGAATCCTCCTTTATCGTTTTAATTTTTTTCAAGCGCTCCATATACTTTTCAGTATTAATCTTAGGAAGCTTTAGCTTTAAAAGCTTGTCCGCAAAGAAATACAAGAAGGCTGGAAGCACGCACATTACGCATAAAATAGAAATAATTGTTCCTCTTCCTAAGGCTAAGCCTAGGGTCGAAATAAGCGGATCAGATACAAGGAAATAAATCAAGTATCCTGCAGCGATCATAATCGTTCCTGAGGTAACAATAGTTGGGAATGATTGATTTAGGGTATCAATAACCGCATTCTTCTTATCACTGCCTGAGCTTCTAAGCTCCGTGTAGCGGTTTGTAATTACAATGGCATAATCGATTGTCGCACCCATTTGAATTGAAGATACAATCAAATATACGAAGAAGAAAATATTTATTTTTTCAATTGAAGGTACGGCAAAGTTAATAAAAATTGCACCTTGAATTGTAGCTACCTGAAGTAAAGGTAGTCCCCATGAGTTTGAGGTAAACATTAAAATCAAATATACAAAGACAATTGTAAGAATGGAAATTAAAAGATTATCGGTTGAGAATGACGAATTAAGGTCATATGATGACATTGAATCACCTGCAAATATTAAGCCTGGATGATATGGCTTAAGGCTATTGCTCATACGTTCAATTAAATCAAATGTTTCCTTGTCCTCAATTTCTGATTTAATATTGAAAACAACACGTGTATAATTAGTACCTATTAGCTGATCCTCGGCATCACTTATTTGTTCCTTAATATCATCATAATTATCAAGTAGGTCCTGATTATTATTTAAATAGGCTCTGATAAAGTCATCATGCGAAAAGGCACAATCTGCCATATCAAGAATAGTTGTAGTATAAATATCAGGGTTAGCCTCAAAGACTAGAACCTCTTCAAAATCATTATCCTCACTTGAAAGATAAGCATATGCAAGATAGATATCCTTGGCAGTTGCTTGATCAACTCCTAAAAATAAGGCAAAATCCTTATAATTCATCTTATCAACTAAGGAATAGGTAATATTATTAGAGGTAATTTCTACATTAGAAATACATGTAATTTCACTAACAAGGCTTTCATTCTTTAGATATTCAACAACCTCTTTTTCTTCTGAATAATCATCAGTTGGAACTAAAATTACAAATTGATTTTTAGAACCAAATATTTCCTTAATCTGACTAGATGCAATCATGGATTCGGTAGGCTTAGATGTGGAAATAGCACTTTGAGCGTAGCTGTATGAAAGATTCATTGAAAAGTAAGCTCCAAAGCCAACTAATACAAGAAATACAAAAGGAATAACATGCTTAAGCTTTAAAACACTCTTTGAGAAAAAGGTAATTTTAGGAACAAAATCACGATGTGATGTTTTATCAATCGCCTTAGTAAATAATAGGATAATGCTTGGCATTAAAAGGAAGACAATAAGCATTGAGCAAACAATACTCTTAGCAAGAACAAGTCCCATATCCTGACCAAGCTTTAGAGTCATACAGCATAAAGCAAGTAAGCCTGAAATAGTAGTTAATGATGAACCAAATATTTCCGGAATAGCCTTAGATAGAGCCTCAGTTAAAGCCTCCTTTGGTGCAAGACCCTTAGCCTTCTCCTCGGCAAAGCGGTGTGAAAGAATAATGGCGTAGTCAATTGCAAGCGCAAGCTGTAAAATTACACATACCGAATTAGAAATAAATGATATCGTACCAAAGAAGAAATTAGTACCCATATTTAGTAACGCTGCGGCACCAAATACAAGTAAAAAGACGATAACCTCCGCAAAGCTTTTAGATGTAAAGGCTAGGACAATGATAATTACAATAATTACTAAAACCAAAATATGATTGATATCTCTTGCAAGGTCATCAGCGTAGGTATCTACAAGCGAGCTTTTAACTAAAGCATCATAGGGCTTGAGCATTTTTAAAACCTGGTTATAGGCATCAACACATATTTGATCATCTTCTGTACCATCATAGGTGATTGTAAATAGCGCCGATGATGATGCATAATAATCCTTAGTGTTTTCAAATGGTAGGGATTTAACACCCGGAAGCTCTTCTATGCTTTCCTTGAGTGAGGCCGCATCCTCATAGCTAATATTACGAATTAGTAAAGTAGATGTTCCATATGTTACAAATTCCTCATCCATGATATCTAGCGCTTTTTTAGTATCAGTACTTGCAGGTAAATATGATGTAATTGAGTATTCAATATTTACCTTGTCAATTGAAAGCGCACATAAAATTAGGATAGGAATAAAAATGATTAATATGGCTTTAGAATGATCTACGATAAACTTACATATTTTTTTCATTTTCTTACCTCCTAAATTGTCGAATTTTGAAACCTATGCTATAATATACCCAAATAAAAAAGGAATCAATTACATTTTTTTATAAATGTAAAATAAACAACAGAAAAGGAAATTTGTAAATGAAAAACGATATTAGAACCATAAAAACCAAAGCTGCCATTAAACAAGCATTCTCAAGCCTTATGAAAAAAAATCCATTTGATAAATTAACAATTCAAAAAATATGTGATGAGGCTAATGTTAATCGTGT
>ULJW01003964.1_pt1 | contig 13485 bp, 5 predicted proteins | sample 1950991 | NCBI WGS metagenome assembly ULJW01 (sample SAMEA4835484, study PRJEB28245) | human gut metagenome | biome: gut microbiome; material: fecal sample | place: Denmark | collected 2008 | reverse complement strand
AAAAAAAAAAAAACATTAAAATAAAAAATCCGGAAGGGAGCAACACCATCCGGATTAATTAATATTTATTTAGTCTAGACTATCATCCTCATCAAGATAGGTAATTAAGATTGAAATATATCTATTCTTAAGGCTATAGGCATTAATATGAGCCTTTCTTCCACTTGAAAGAGTCGTATTTAAATAATAAGTCCTAGAGTCATTTAATATTTTTAAAAGCTTAGGCATATATTCCTCTTTTTTAATACCAAAGGCCTCATCAAGCGTTTTAAGCGAGTAATCTTTTGGGTTAATGCCGTTTTCTCTAATATAGCTTGGATTAATATAATATAGCGTCATATTATCACAATATTTTTCTTCGCTTGAAGGTCCAACAATTAATACAGAAAGAGGACTGTTATTAAATGTTCTGTGAATTTCCTTAAATATTGAATATATTTCCTTATTTTCATTCGATTTAGTCCAAAAGCTAATGAAGGATGTAAGACTTCTTGTTTCCATAAAGGATTCAAAATCCTCCATAGGCAATGGCTTAGAATAATAATATCCTTGGATTAGGTCACAATCAGCTTCATGCAATAGATCACATTGTGCCTTCGTTTCAACGCCTTCTGCAATAACCGGTAGGCTAATTCGATGCGCCATTGAAATAACTGATGTTAGGATTTCATATGTTTTCTTATTTTCAATGTCTCCTGCTAGGAATTTCATATCAAGCTTTAGGACATCAATAGGAATATCCTTAAGACTATTAAATGATGAATATCCAGAACCAAAATCATCCATCTCAACTACAAAGCCCGCCTTTTGTAAGGCCACAACATTTTTAATTAAAAGCTCTTGGTCATTAACAAAGGCTGATTCGGTAATTTCAAGCTTTAGCCTTGAAGAATCAATTTGATACTTATCCTTTAGGCCAATTATCGTAGATACTACATCAATAAGATAGAAATCCTTAGTTGAAATATTAACCGAAAGACAAAGCTTTTTATGCTCCTCATCGTCCCATTTTTTAAGGAAGCGACAGGCTTCCTCCCAAACATAGGCATCAAGTCGATTAATGATCATATTTTTTTCAAATAAAGGAATAAATTCAGATGGTGGTATCATACCGTATTTAGGATGCTTCCATCTTATTAAAGCCTCAGCACCTACAATAGTATCATCGTAGGAATTAATTTGAGGCTGAAGATAAACTAAAAATTGATGATTTTTGATTGCCTCATCAAAATCTAAAAGTAAATTTTGACTTCTAATATTTGATTCATTTACCTTCTCATCATAAATACCTATCATCTTTGAAAAGTCATGGGCAATATAATGTAGGGTTTTTATTGCATTATCGTATGCTGCTTCAATACTATCATCAAGCACATACACAATACCAATCTTTAAGGTAAGTGGTGTTCTTTTAATTATTTCATGAATTTTTTCCTGAAGCTTCTTAAGACAGCTATCAAGCTTTGAGGTTTTAACTAAAATGGCAAATTTATCTCCTTCCATTCGGCCATAAATAATGCCAATCTCCTTATCAATTTCTGTTAAGGCCTCACCAATACACTTAAGAATATGATTTCCACCACCAACACCAAGCATTTCATTTACAATTCTAAAGCCTTCAAAGTTGGTAGCTAAAATAGCATATTTGTCTTCGTAATTTTGATAAATTTTATTTGCCTGCTCAAGAAAATATCTTCTATTAAAGATTCCTGTTATATAATCATGCGATGTTTCATAGCTACGAAGCCTTTTTTCAGTTTCTCTTAGGGTAACATCGTGGAAAATATAAACAATAGCCTGAAGACGCTTCTTATAATCATTAATTTCTTTTGTTTCAATGTCAAAATAAATATTTTGCTTAAGGCTTAAAAGGCTATCATTAAAGCGATCCTCGTGTTGCTTACAAAAAGATTCAATATCCTTAAGATTTATATCATCAGTAACACCTATAAGCTCTTTAGCTCTTTCATTTATATATAGGAGCTTACCATAATTATCAAAGATTACAAGAATATCATTCATTTCTTCAATAATTAAGCTTTGGATTTGATTTATAAGTATACGAGGTGTATATTTAAAGCTTAAATAATAAACACAACCTGCCGCTAGGCTATACATAAAAATGGTTGGATCAATACGAAGCTTTCCAATATAGGCAACGCAATTTACAAATACAGTAATTAAAATACAAAATAAAATAGTTGAATATCTAATTTTATATACCGCAGGTTTTATGATAAATTGGTGAATTAATAGCATTAATATGAAGGTACATATACTATAGCTTAACGCCATATGGAGAATGTAGGGCCATTTAGCATCAATTAATAAATATTCGAAATTATCTCTTACAATTACCTTAAAATCAAAGGCGTGATTTGTAAAGATATTTACAAATATGGATACCATATCAAGAATAACTAAGCATATAATAATCGTACTTACTGGAATATTTCGCTTATGTCCTGTATAGCTATTAATAAAGGCCAAAAGAGAAACTAAAATTAAAGACTCAAGCATTAATATAATTGATAATGAAAGCTTCATTACTGTTAAATTGCTTGAAAGCTCATATCCTAGATAGATAATATTACTTAAAAGGCCTAATATAATTAAAAAAGTAAAGGTGTTTTTATCCTTATTTTTTGATTTTTTTGTCAGGTAAAAAATAAAACAAAACAAAATAATCGCAGCTAGATTGAAAAATGCAAAATCATATTTAGGCATATGCTCACTTCCTTTTTTCTACAATTTAATTCTAATATTTTTTATAATTTAAATCAACTTATTCAAATTGAATTTCACAATTTTTTAAATAATTTTTATTAATATTTACGCGCTCAAGCTGATTATCAATAAATTTAGAGCTTTGCTTATTATCATCATCTGGAGCGTAAAATAAGCATCTACTACCCTTTGCAAGGGCCTTAGCATATATAGTATTATTCATAAAGTCGATTCTAAAGCCATTCATTCTGGAGCCATTAAGCATAATTAGACAGGAGCTATCGCCTTCCTGCTCCTCATATGTATATTTAAAGCTATTCTTTTCAATTAAAACATTTTGAGCTAAGCTAATACCATAATATCTAAATACTGTACCAATTAAGGCATTTAGATTAATTTCATTTCTAGATACACTATCACAAATATTATAAAATACATAATTTATATAGCTATTAGCTGTAATTTTATTATTTAAAATCTCATCTACATTAAGAAAAATATCGGTTGACCTAATACCAACAGTAATTGTGTTGTTATTAGCTTTCTTAACATTATGAAGAATATGAACCTGAGCACTATAATCTTCATTATAGGAATCTACCTCTAATTGATTAGAAGAAAATTCCTCAACATAATTTAAATCACCATTAGCTGCTGATTGCGCCTCAACAACGCGATAATTTCCTCCTGGTGCCTTCTTACTTAAATGAGCCTTAATCTCATTATTTTTTATGACAACATTTTTGCCATGACACCAGAATATTCCTCCTGTTGAGCAGGCATCGACCTTATTATTTTCAAATAAAATATTAGTATGATGACTACCCGTACCCAAAGTAAAATTCATAACACTAGATGAAGCTCCATCATCAGTAATGGTAAAGCTATTTCCCTTAATAATGACATTATCAATAGGCCCACTAGAGAATACAGCTAGAATTTCATCGTGTGCAACCTTATAAAAGCTTGAATTTAAAACCTTACAGCTCTTACATCCAAGATTTCTAAAATCACGAATCCAAAGACAGCCTCCTGCCTCACCATCACATAAATTTGTAAATGTGCAGCCTCTTATAATAACATTTTCCCAATGCTGATATAAATCAAGATTAGTAAATTCATGATTTGTATCACGAAGATCCTTAAGACCCTCCGGAAGAATATAGCTTGAATCAGCAAATTCAATATTTGAAGAATTATGTACTCCAACCTGAGTTTTAATTTGATCAACATATCTTGTAAAATCATATCTAAAATTCAATTTAGAAAATAAGATACTACTGCTATCAACAATATCAAAGAAAAACTCGGCACTTTTAGTATCATCATAATCATTATTAACTACAAGAGTTGAGTTATTTCCGATAATATTAAAATTTTGAGCTTGCCAAAGGCTAAAGCGATGATTACATTGATAGCTTTGTCCATCAAGCACTAGGCTATTAATATGATAAGCCTCAAGGCTTCCAAAAATTTTGATAAATATCTCGGCGTTATCATAATTAGAATCGCCCTTTAATCCTAAGGCTGAGCCATTTATTACACCCTTATTGACAATAGGTCTAGCATATAAATTATTAGACATCTTAAAATCAAGTCCTAAATTATTATCAGTAATTTCATAGGCTGTTTGACAATCCTTAACATAGACAATATCAGATAGACTGTAATCCTTAGATATAAGGTCAGCTAGGCTATTTTCTTCATTTTGGTATATCCTAGGAGTATAATTTTCCTTAAATGAAATATCATTTTCTTCAATTTTAAATACCTTATTATTATATATAATAGTTTGATCATTATAGATTGGTAAATTTAAAGCATTAGAAAGGTAATTATTAAATGACAAGGATTCCTCACTATCATATTTAACAGCTACTTCCTTTAATGTCACTAAATCACTATCTACAAATGTAGATGTTGCAAGTGATGGCAAATTAGTCTTATCACCTGATATACTAGCATTACTATTTACTTTGCATGATGCCAAAGCCAATATTGATAAAATTGGTAAAATAAGCTTTTTTTTCATATGAAGATACCTCATGTTTTTTATTTTATCATTTTTCGCCATTTTTTTAAATATATTACGTTAAAAACCTATAGGCAATTAACCTATAGGCTTTATTATAGAATTTTAAATCCTTTATACTATTCCATTACAATTTCAAAATAGCCAATATATCCAGCAACTGTAGCAGTAATTGTAATTTGTCCTGCTTCAGTTATTTCATATTGATACTTTGTGCTAAAGCTTGCATCTGTACTAGCAGTTGTAGTTTGAATTTCTGTGTCACCAAGCTTTACACAAGCATTATTTTGACCATTGTAGAAGCAAATATTAAGCTTACATGCCTTAGAAACATCAAATGTAATTGTAGCACCAGTGTTAAATTTTAACCAATTATTTGCACCATTATTTTTACAGCCTTCAAATGTTACCATTTCATAGGTAGTTTTATTTGTATCTAATAAAATAGTTTCTGCACTATTACAATTTTTAACATTAATACCAGAATATGAACCACCCTTAAAGTTAAAGCCTGTAGTTTCTTTAATACAATCCTTATCACATACAGCCTTAGCATAAATAACTGGGTCTGCTTCCTTACCACCAGATCTTGTAACATTCCAAGTACCAGGCTCCTCTAGACGGAATACATAAACATTAAATTCGCCTTGAGCTTCAGATGATAATAAGCTAGCATCTACACTGCCATTATTTACCTTTGGAGCTTCTGTAACAAGCGTTCCAACGTGAGTTGTAACTAAAGTTAATGTAGCAGATTTAGTAGTAGCTAAAGTAAGAATTCCTGAACCATTAAGCTTTAAGCCATAAGATGTAGTGAATTCCTCACCAGTTAAATTGGTATATGTAATAGTCTTCTTTAAAGCCTTATTAGCAGTCAATGATCCATAGCTAAAGTTTTCAATTCCAGATGCACCTGTTTCAGTATCAAGCGTAGCATCTGTTGTATACCATTCCGCTGATGTCCAGCTAGAATCCTTAGCCTCACATGTGATTTCACCATATACATTACTTCCATCACATGCAGTAGCTTTAAATGTTACACTACCAGCCTTAAGGAATGTAACCTTACCAGTATATTCATCAACCATACCAACCGTAGGATCTGAAGATGACCATTTAACTGATCTATTAGTTGCATCTGCATCTAATACCTTAGCAGAAAGGCTTAAAGACACACCAACAAGATATTTTGATGAGCTTGCAGTAACGGCAATTGAAGAAACCTTCTTTTCAGTAATTGTAGAATCCTCAGTTACCACAATTCTTGTAATATATGTGTTAGCCTTAGCTGTAAGTACGAACTCACCGGCATTTGCATCATAAATTACATAGTCCTGTTCAACCTGTGTATTAGTTGAACCATTGTTAAAGAACATAACTGATTCGCTTTGCTCTCCAGCCTTAGCCTCAGCAGTACCTGCATAATAGCCATAAACCTCAACATATGATTTGCCAGAAACGGGAATTGTAATTGTTGAACCAGCATTTCCTACATAATGAGATTTTGTACCCTCTTGAGCAAAGCCTGAGCATAAAGTGCTTTGGTCAACTGAACCATCAAATTCATAAATAGTAGTTCTTCCTACTAATTCACCTTCGTTTAAATTAGATGAAGCATCTCTATCAACTGTCCATCCATTTTCGTTGATTAAGGCATCAATATCCCAAACATTTGTAGAGTCTTGCTCATATTTACCCTTACCTACATTATAAATACGATTTAAAATTGCTTTTCTACCATTATATTCCTTATCTACTGTTTGTTGATCAAGAATATCTCCATTTCCTTGATATCCAATAGAATCAGCTGTAGCCTTATCCATCTTCCAGCCAATGACTGTTTTTGGATAATCAGTAGCAATTTGGCTTTTATACCAAACACCTGACTCAATACCTGAGCACTGAGTATTAATATAAGCTACTTGGTTATAATATCCTCCTGACCAAGGTGTACGAGCAAGATATGTTGCTTGTCTTTCATCTGCTTCTTTTACAGTTGAATTATAAATTACAAGTCCCTTCCCAACCTTATTAGATTCAGCCATTCTTGGTGCAGTTATATATGAAGAATGAGTTGAAGCATTTTCATCATATACAGAAACAATTTCACATTTTTCATATAAAGCTACAGAGCCTGAAGCTTCCATCCAAATGAAGTCTGTATCTCCTTCGATATAGCATCCATAGAACCAAGCCTTACCAGCTGTTCTTAATGTATCCTGATGAGATTTAAATGCACAATTGTAGGCAACTGTATTTCCTTTTGTATCTGTTCCTAAAACCTCAGCCTGAGCATCTCCTTGATGATCTGCTCTTGACCAATCACTTTCTAGAGTAACATTTTCAAGAATAATATTACCTGTACCTTGAATTTCAATCAATTCACGAGTCCTCATAGCACTCATATTAGAGCCATGACCCTTAATAATAACATCGGCACCATACTTAGCATCAGTTTCACCGACAATTTTAATAGTCGCAGAGCCATTATATTTTAAGCCATTTTCATTATATGTTCCCTTTTGAAGCTTAATCGTATAGGTGCTAGTATCTCCACTTGTTGGAATAGCCGCAAATGCCTTAGCTATTGTATCATATGCTACACCATTAAGCTCAATTTTAGCCTTTTGAACTGGTGTTGATGGTGTAGGTGCTGGTGTACTTGGCACTGGTGTTGGAGTTGGTGCTGGTGTACTTGGCACTGGTGTTTGACTAGGTGCTGTATCAGTAGCTGAAGCATCACTTGTTCCTGTAATAATATCAGCTATCTTACCGCAGGAAGATACTCCTACTAATGCTCCTGTAGCTAGCAATAAAGCTAACGTTTTGGAAATAATTTTCTTTTTCATTCTTTTCTTCTTCTCCTTATTTCTTTGCTAATAAAGTGCTAATGAAAACGCTTTATTCGTATGCTAGAATTATAACAACGGCCAAATTATTTGTAAAGTCGTTCGACAAAATCAGACATTTTACTTACAAATTTCGTTACATTTTTTTAAAACTTGTAACGATTTTTTATTTGATTAATGAAAGCGTTTTATTTATAATATACTTGCAACACTTAAAACACTTTTATTTTTAGGAGGCTTTTATGGAATTTTCAACTAATAAAAAGGCTCAAGATTCACAAAGAGCTATATATAAGGGCTTAAGAAGATTACTTAATAGAAAGGAGCTTAAGGATATTACAGTTGTAGACTTACAAAGAGAATGTAATATTTCGCGTGCAACCTTCTACCGTAATTACCATAATGTTATTGATGTTTTAGACGTTATTTTTAAATGGTATTTCAATGAATATCAAGGCTTAAAAAAAGAAGAAACAGATAAACTTCTTTTCTTCTTTCGTTATTGGTATTTACATCGTGACCTTTTAGCAATAATTGTTGAAAATAATCTAGATATAATTAAAAATTGTTTAATTAAATATTCTAAGCCTAATAGTGATCCTTATTTTATTGAATGTAAATATGGTCTAATTACCTCAATTATTGTCTATTGGTCAAAGGAGCGCAAAACCTCTCCTGAGGATTTATGTCAAAAAATTAAGGATTTACTAGGCATGAAATGCTACGATCTAATTATTAAAAATTAGTCAAAAATTCTTGTATATCTTTCAATTGTTCTTTTTATCGCTTCATTTAATGATGACTCACTTGCAAGAATGTAGCTATTACCCTTCGTTCTTGTAATAGCGGTATACAAAATTTGCTTATTTAGCATCGGATGACCGCTTTTATTTGGTAAAATAACCATAATATTTTTATATCCCGATCCTTGAGCCTTATGTACCGTTATAGCATAGGCAAGCATCATCTTGCTTAAATCAAGCATTCTTAAGGGATAAAGCATATATTTTCCTAATTTTAATAATTCGTCCTTAGCAAATAAAGAATCATTTTTATATTTTTCATTATTCTTTTCAATTAAAAGGAATAAGGTATCTAAGCCCTCTAGGCTTACAATTATACCTGTATCACCATTATAAAGGTCAAGCTCACTATTATTTTTAGTAATCATTACTGGCATTCCTACATTGTAGGAATTTTTATTTGTAATATTCGTGCTACAAGAATAATTTTTGACTAAATTGTTAATTGAGCTAACACCATAGCGACCCTTATTAAGGCAGGTTAGGATTCTTGCATCATCAATGATCTTAAAAACATTATCTAGAGAATCAACATCAAATTTAACTCCTTGACATAAATTTTCCTGAGACTGCCAAAAGCTTACTGCCCATTTTTCAATTATTTTCTTAAAATCATCATAATTATCCTTTATATCATAATAATAAACTGGATAATTACCATTCCTGTTATCTAAGCTAAAATCTGCTGCAGGCTTCCATAAGACATCCTTGATTTCCTCTTCTTGATTTACTTTTCGTGCTAAAGCACCAATTTCTGATTCACTGCTAAAGCGATTTGATTCTACAAGCTCTACCTTTTTATCATCTAAAGCAGGACAATCAAGTAAATCAGCTAATACTGCCCCACACTCAACAGATGGTAGCTGATATTTATCACCTAGAAAAAAGACTCTAGCACCCGTAGGAATAGCCTCAAGTAATGAATCAAATAGACATACATCGATCATACTAGCCTCATCAATAATAAAAATCGAATGAGAGTTAAATTGCTTCTTATGGTTATAAATAAAGCTTCCTTTTTCAAAATCAAAGCCTAAAAGCCTATGAATAGTATATTCCTTAAGCTTAGCTAAGGCACCAAGCTCCTTATCAAAGCCCTTGAATGACACCTTAGCAATAGCCTCATTAATACTTTCCTTAATTCTTGATGCAGCCTTACCACTAGGAGCAGTAAGATAAATCTCATAATCTGGATGCTTGTTTAAAAGCATTAAAAGTAAATAAAATACGGAGGTAGTCTTACCAGTACCAGGTCCTCCAGTAACAATCAAATTTTGACCAATTCCCTTACTAATAACCTCAATTTGCTTTTCCTTAGCACTTGGCCAAAAATCTAAAACATTAATATTAATTGTATGATTTTCTTTAAAGCTAAATAATCTATTAATCGAATTTTTAATGCCTTCCTTAGCATTAAAATATTTTTTAGCATATAAAAAGCCCTTATAAGCCTTAAAAAGGCTATCATCAGCCAGAAGCTTCGATGCATAAAGACATGCGATACTATCAATAGCTTTAGAGCCATCTTGGCTTAAGGCATCTAATTCATTATTATCCACAGAATCATCCTCAAGCATAAGACTCTCGCCCTTACACTTCTCCTGCCACCCTGTCTTTAATCTTGAATCTAGAGGCATACAGATTGAACCATCATAAAGATAGCTAAAATAAATGGCAATAAGCTTTATAACATCCTCGTTTTCCTCAAAAGGCTTGATAATATAATTGATAGCATCCTTAAATAAAGGATCCATTAAATCATATTTTATTAGCAAGCCTATAAATTCATCACTTGTCATTTTTAGCACCTTCTTTTTTTAGATTAGCAAGCATTTCCTTAAATGCTGATTCTAAATCAGTCCATGATCTCCAGCTTTGAGCATAAATTCCATTAAAGCTATCAGTCCTTGTACCTCTAATAAAAACATAATAGATTCCACCAAAATGTTTATTAAAGACCTCATCAAGGCTAGTTTCAAGACCAAGGCCATAAAGCCATTTAACAAGACAGTATGAATATAGCACTCTTTGAACAGCATAATGCTCATCTACTCTTTGCTTTATATTTTGAAGCTTATTATAGCTTAATAAATCCTTATCATTTATCGTATCTGATTTCCAATCTAGAATACTATAATACTCTCCTCTTTTAATAATAAGATCAATAAAGCCATTATAATAATTTGAAAAGGAATCATTTATTAAATTACTAAAATTGAATTCAATTTCCGCTTTACGACAATCTCCTTCAATATCCTTCAAATAGAAAAATTGATTATCTTCAATTTTACTTCCACAAATTAGCGGAAGTCTAGCATTTAAGGTATCACCAACAATACCTGAAATATATTTTATTTGCTCATCATTAAGCTTTATTTTATTAGCGCTAAGGCGCTCATCAATTACTAGCCTAAGGGCTTTTTCATTTGCGATATCCTTAAATTCAAAATTTTCAAATATTTCATGAAGACAGGTTCCAATTTCAGCACCTCTTGGAAATTTGTTTGGAATTTCTTTAGGATTAGAATCATCATATTCTAAAGCTGCTGGTATACAATTAGTATCAATATTAAATAAAGGCTCTTCAATTTCAATTCCTTCCTTATTTTGATTTAAGGAATCATCTAAAACTAATGATTTCAAAACCGCTTTACTCATAGATGCATATGAATGCTTATAAATATTATGAGCCTTCATTTTAGAAGAAATATCTTTAAGAATAGCCTCCTGATCTTCCTTCTCCTTTAGGGCCTCAGCCTTATTTACACCGATAATTTGCTTAAGACTTTGATTTAAATCATCAAATGATAATTTTGCGTCTAAGGCATTATACTTATCCTGATTATTCTTATAAAATTCAGCAATCATAGAATCTTTAGAATAAGGTAAAATCATTAGATTTTTAGCTCTTGTATAGGCTACATAATAAAGCCTTTCTATCTCATCACTACTATTATCCTTACCAATTATATTACCATTAAGATCCTTTATCGCATTTAAATAGGTCAAATATGCCTTATCCTGACGAATAATCCTAAGACCACCTGAATTACGCCTTTTAGAGATAGCGTTAGCTACAATAACAATTGGACGGTCAAGACCCTTCGAGGCGTGAATAGTCATTAGCTCAACACTATCAAAATCAGTTCCCTTCGCTACAATATCCACATTAAGCTCATCAAGTGAATCGTTAGCCTCAAGGGTTAATAATCTTTTCTTAAGAGAAAAAAGATTATTTCCAGCTAGCAAATAGGATAGGGCATAATCACCAATTTGTCTAAAGACATTATATCTTTGAACACTTGTAATATTTCCTAGGACCTCATTTAATCTTGAATCTGATAGAATTGATTCAATTAGCTCATTATATTTAAAATCAGAAGCTAATTCCTTCCAGTAAATGACAAGCTTCATTTCATCGTTATCATCTCTATCAAAATCACTGCTTGAGGCTTCCTCAAGGGTTAAGCCAAAAAACTTCGTATATAAAAGCTTTCTAAAGGCCTTACGATTATTACCCGTAAAATCAGGCTTTAATAAGGCATCAATTAAGCAAATCCACTGCGCACATTCAACCCCTGAAAATAAACTATTATCCTTATAAATAACAAAAGGAATACCAATTTTATTAAATATTTCAATAAAATCAGAAAATTTCTTTCTTGCACGTGAGATAATCATGAAATCATTAAAGCTAACATTTCTTTCTTGATTATGGTTATCAATAATACGTAAATTAGTATTACCATTTTCATCCTTAGTACAATAATCAATAATAAGCTCAGCCGTTTTTTTAGCAAAATCATAATCAGAAATATCGTCATTTTCATTTGCAATAATGGAAATACCCTTTATTTCATTTCCCTTATACTTCGCCTTAATTGAAGGGCTTCCAGCTTTAACATCACGATAGGCTAAGGATTTAAAGCTTTCGGCTTTGAATATTTCATTATAGCCAGCAATCATTGACGCTGAAGAACGATAGTTATTAGGAAGTAGATATTCCTCCCCATTGGAAGCAATTTCCTTGCAGGCATTATTATAAACAGCCACATCTGCTCCCTGAAAGGAATAAATTGATTGCTTGTTATCTCCTACAACAATAAGATGATTTTTGGGACTGTCTAAAAAGACATTTTTAAAAATATCCCATTGAATTTGATTAGTATCCTGAAACTCATCAATAATGGCATAATCATATTTAGCCTGAAGCTTTTCCTTAAATGACAAGGAATTAATGACCGCTTCTCTTACCTCAGAAAGCATATCATTAAAGCTAATCCAGCCATGCTCCTTCTTTTCCTTCGTACATAAAAGATAAAATTCCTGCGCAAGATTTAAATATTTGAATAAGCTGCTATCAATGTCCTTATCAAACTTAACATTATTTTTAGCTCTTTTTAAATACTCTAAGGATGTTTTATCTAGGGTTGATGATGTAAGCCTAGCCGTTTTACTAATAGCCGCTCTTACTTCCCTAATGGCCTTTTGTTCATTAGGATCTAAAGATCCTAAGGCTTGAAAATAATCATCAATAAAATGATGATATTCCTTTTTTATCTCATCATCCTTAATCCTAGCATAATCAAAATTTTTGAAGAAATCATCAATTTCATTTTCTGCTTTATTAATAAGGCTCTTTAAATCCTGCTTTAAATAATAAAAGAATTCCTTTGCCTTATCATAATAAACAATATCATCAACTAAATTACCCTTTTTATCTAAATATAGCTTATTAGCTATTTGTCTAATATTACAATAGCCTTCCTTAGCATCAGATGATAAAATACTGCCATCATAAAGCTTTTCTCTTATAAATGTATCATATAAATCATCTAATTTATAATCATCGACTAATTCAAGGCTTGATGCTAAGCCCATATCAAAATAAAGCTCCTTTAGGGTATCCTGACAAAATGAGTGTATAGTACCAATATGAGCATTAGTTAAATCCCTTTTAAGCTCTTTTCCAATCTTAATCTTAAGCTCACCAGCTGCCTTATCGGTATAGGTAACAATTAAAATTTTGTTAATATCAACCTTATTCTCTACTAATTTAGCAATAATTTTAACA
>ULJW01023186.1_pt1 | contig 13613 bp, 11 predicted proteins | sample 1950991 | NCBI WGS metagenome assembly ULJW01 (sample SAMEA4835484, study PRJEB28245) | human gut metagenome | biome: gut microbiome; material: fecal sample | place: Denmark | collected 2008 | reverse complement strand
AGCGGCCTGCGCCGTTGCTATTGCCGACTGTTCTGCCGTTGCGGCCGCATTAGCCATTGTTGTCGCTACGGCTTCAGTTAAAGCCGCATCCAGATTATTAATGTCAACATCGGAGTTACACAAGCCGCTGGCGTCTTCATTCCACAAAATGGCTTTTCCGCGCGACGGGCTGGGCAGTTTCAAGTTAACGTCTTCGGCATAAGCCGGCAAAATCATCGTCCGATCAATCGCCGCACTGATTTGTTGCAAACAGGCCACAATATAATCAAATTCATAGTTAAGTATTTTTGAACGCAAAACCCCGCCTTCCTGAAAATCGCTGCGGCGGCTGATTTCCAGTTTTCGGGACAAAGTTACCAATACCCCTGACGCCGGCGCTTTTTCAAAAACGACCTTCCCGCCTTCCTTGTCACCGGCACCGACAACTTCATAACCGGAAACCTGAAGCGCCTCATCCAAATAAACTTCCATATCACCCGCGGCAAAAATGACGAAGTTATAGAAAAACTCCGTCACTTCGCCGTTTCCCCGGTATTGTATTCTATTCTCCATTCGCTTTTCCTTTTTCTAAAAAAACAAAAAATCTTTCGTAACATACGAAAGATTCTGATACAGTACCGCCCTTGACAATAGGAATTATATCCTAAACAAAACAAAAGTCAAGCTGAAAATACCATAAAAAAAACGAGACCGCCAAAGCATTGCTTTGAGAATCTCGTTTCTAACCTGCCTTATCCGCACCAACCGTATCGACGGGCGATTTGCTTTGCTTCATCACGACTGCACAACTGATATTCCACTGCCTGATTAATGGCAACCTCGTCAAAGAGGTTAAATTTTAAAATATACGGCATCACCCGAACTTCCAGCTGCGGGTACCATTTCAGCATCGTCGCAAAAGCCAGCAAAGGCTTATCCGGTTTGGTCAGCGGCGCACATTCCCAGTCAATCACCATCAGCATATAATCCTCCTCGGTATGCGGATGCCTCTTGTACTCGGCATGATGACTGGAAGTCTCTCGATGAGCCTTCTGAATCTGCCAGTCTTCTCGCCCCCACAAAAAAGCCAAGTAGCGAAATAACTTGTCAACGTCGTGCAAATATCCCCTGAGAGAATTAAAACCTCGACATTGCATCTCCACTCGCAAAAAAGCCTTTTTATGCTGCCAAGTATAGTTTATATAATTGGCGCATTTTACAAATCTATTTTCCATAATAAGTGCTAATTAAATTTTTTCAGGTAAAGCATAGGAATTATATTTCCCCTTGTCAAACATTTATCACCCAAAGCCTGATTGTTTTCTGATAAACCTAACTTTGCAACTATATAATCAATTATTAGATGAAAAAAGTTGATTTTATAATACGTTACATTAAAATACATCATTAATATGTTTTGCTACGTTATATTCTAAACACAATTGGAGTCTAACATGATATATACGCTGTTACAAAAAATCTCAAAAAACTTTTTCAATCAACGAGATACTACTCCTTTTTCTGGTAATAGTTTTGTAAAAGAAACAATTTCAGAAGCAAAAAAAATAAAGCTAGAAAATGATATTATAACAAAAATAGGTTTTGGTCAGGGTCGATGGGCTGAACTTCCATGGATAGCCTTCCTTAATAAAAACATCACAACATCCCCACAACAAGGTTATTACATAGCCTATTTATTTTCAGGAGATGGGAAAAAAATATATCTAACAATAGCCTTAGGAGTAACAAACTCAAAAGGATTAAAACAACTAAAAAAAGATAAAACAATCTTAATAAACCATTTTGATAAAAAATCATTAACACAAAACATAAAATTATGTCATAATAAAATCAATTTAAAAGCTCAAAGTCTTACCCCCTTAAAATATGAATATTCAGTTATTTGCTATAAAGAATACAATGTTAGTCAGTTGCCATTAAATAAACAATTAGAAAACGATCTCCAAACTTTTTTAAGAATCTATAAAAGTATACGCCAAAACATTACAAACATAAATGAAACCCTAAAAAGCATTAATAACGATACACCCAAAGAAATAAATAAAACTATCTTTTTATCAGCTAAAGAATATAAGAAAAAAGTCAACCATTTAAGATACGAAGGACGTCTTAGTAATCAAGATATAAACAAGATAAAAAAGGCTCTAGGATATACATGCCAAGCCTGTGGTTTCAATTTTGCAGAGAAATACCCTGAAATCGGAAAAAACTATATCGAAGCTCATCATAAAATACCATATTCACAACTAAAAAAAGATGAAGAAAGAACATTAACAATTTCGGACTTTACTGTATTGTGCGCAAATTGTCATACAATGATTCACAAACTTGACGATCCCTCTGATATTGATAAACTAAAAGCTATTATAAATATTAATAAAAAAAAGTAGCTATACTTACAAAAATGGTTATTTTTTTGTTTGCAGAAACAAGATTGTTTTTTTTAACATTCGTTTTACTGCACTTATTCGACTCACACCTCACCAGTGTTCTTTTCCCCCGTTCACTTACCGTACTTCAGATTATGAACTACATTTTCTAGAGTTTAATAATGCTTGTTTTTTTCAACACCTTGCAGTTAGAGTGTACTTAATGACAACTACAAAAATTACCCAATTTTAATTCACAGTGTAGCTCGATGTAATCCAAAGTAATAAATAGACAGCAAAAAAAATAAAAAGCCCAAACCTCATAAAAGCATATTTAAAAAGTCTACCAAATGCTGAAAAAGGTAGCTTTTAGTTAATTATTATTTGCTAACCGTGGCAGATAGTGGGTAGCATCCCCACAAAGAAAAACTACACACCCTCAATCATTAGAACGGAATCAATCTTTCCGAAAAAATAAAAAGATGTGTCAGAACAAATGAAACCTATAAATTTCTTATACAACAATAAGTTGACTCTTAATTATAAACAATATTATATTAAAAAAAACTAAAATTGAGAGGTTTAAATGTTTGGCAACAACAAAAAAAGCGATATAAATAAGATAGTTCTTAAAAAAGATTTCAGCATTGGAGCAATCAGTGCTGAAGATGACACAAATTATATTGCAAATTGTTTTATTGATAATGGCGAAATTGATTTACTTACAAATTTTAATGAGAGCCGGTGCATAATACTGGGTCGCACAGGAGCTGGTAAAAGTGCAATAATTGAAAAAATTAAAGAACAAGAAAAGAATCATTATATTACAATTAAACCTGCAGCAATAGCTATGGAACATATTCAAAATAGTGGCATTCTTGAGTATGTAAAAGAAAGTGGAGTTCAAATGCTGCCGTTTTACAAAGTCTTGTGGCAACATATTTTAATAATAAACCTTATAAAAAAAAGATTTGAAGGCAGAAAAAGTATATCCGATGTTTTAAGCACAATTATAACACCAAAAAAAGAATTACTATCTAATTACATGAGCGAATGGGGAGATAAGTTTTGGCAAGATACGGATAGTGTAATAAAGGAATTTACAAATAAGACTGAAGTTGAGATCTCCGCTGAGCTATCAGCATATCAAGCTAAGATTGCTGCAGGACAAAAACTAGATAATCAAGAAAAAGAACAAATACGATTAAGGCTAAAAAACATAATTAACCCGAAGCAATTTAGAGCTCTTTCAGAAATTACAGAATTTATGCAGCAAGAAATTCTAAATAATAAAAAAAATAAATTTTATATTTTAATCGACCACCTTGATGAACAATGGACGACCGATGATGATATGAGATGTCACTTAATACGAGGATTGATTGACACTATTAAGGAATTTCAAAGCTTCAGGATAAATAGCAATGTCAAAATTATTGTTTCTTTGAGAAATGACTTATTTAATAGAGTAATCGAAAAAACTAAGACACCAGGTCAACAAACAGAAAAAATTAAATCGTATTTTATTGAAATAAAGTGGTCAAAAGAAAAATTGATAGAACTAGTTGAGAAAAGAACCAAAGAATTATTTAAAAGAAAATATTCTGGCCAGCAAGTTGAATTATATGAGGTACTGAAGAATCAAGACGAAATAATGGATTACATGATTGAAAGAACATTTTACCGTCCTAGAGATATAATAGAATTCTTTAACCTTAGCATCGAAGCCGCTGACGAAAAAAGCAAAATTTCTTTACATGAGGTCAAACAAGCAGAATGGAAGTTTTCATCTGAAAGAATCGCTGCACTATTTGAAGAGTGGGAAGCTAACCATCCATGTATACGCCATTATGTTGAACCACTAAGAGGTAAGAAAACTCCATTTCAAATGTTGGTTATTAATAAAGATTTTCTATCAATATTAATTGCAAACTGTACAAACAATAATGATGAAATAATAAACTTGATTAGAAACTTTCATTATGATGAAACCATGGATATACAGCAAGTTGCTGCCAAATATTTAAATGCAATGTACCAATTTGGAATCCTCGGCCTTAAACCGAATGAAAACTATATATCATATATATGGTCTTTTAAAGGAGATACTTACCCAGAACTTTCTATAAGCAAGGATAATTGCATGATAGCAATACATCCTATGTTTTATCTTCCTTTAGAAATAAAATCATAAAAGCGCAGCTGAGATAACCCCATAAGAAAAAAGCCACTTAAACTTTACTGTAAGTGGCTTCTACATTGGTTGCGGGGGCAGGATTTGAACCTACGACCTTCAGGTTATGAGCATTTAGGGCTGGCATTTTTAATGCCGCATATTTCTATAAGTTATAAGTAAAATCAATGTATTATTTATTTTAAAGATACGCTCCAATACGCTAAAAAACGCTTATTTTTGACCTCTGAGGTTGAACCGTAGTTGAACCATTTTGACCATTTTTACCCTTATCGCAAAACACATATTTTTTCATTTAACCTATTGAATAATATTGACAATCTTTGATAAAAGCAGTATAAATAAACTGTAAATTGGTTGAACAGAAAAGAACTGCAAAGTTGAACCAATTACCTATTATCAAAGATTATAATTATATTAAAAAAGGAATAATAATGAAAAAGACAGCTAAAAATAGAATAAATTTTACTAAAAATACTCTAATTAATCTCCCTATTCCATCCCAATCAAGAGCCGTATACTATGATATGAACGAAGATAAACTCTATCTTCAAATTACGCCAACAGGAACAAAAACCTTCTATCTTCTCAAAAAAGTTAATACAGAAACTCTCAAAATCAAAATTGGAAGATTTCCAGATATGGCTATTGATAAAGCCAGAAGCATCGCTAAGACCTTAAAGGCAGACATAGAGAATGGTATCAATCCAGCAGAACAAAAACGCCAATTCAAGCAAGATATTACTTTCTACGAAATGTATGAGGAATTTAAAAACAAATACAGTCTAAAAGAGAAGAAAGCCTCTTCATGCCGAAATGATGAATATAACATTCAATATTGTAAAAACCTATTTAATAAAAAAATCACTCAGATACAAAAAGATGATATTAAAGTATTGTTCAACAGAATCTCTGATACTAATGGAAATTACCAAGCCAATCATGTTTTAGAGCTTATCAGAGCCATGTTTAATAAAATGATTAGTTGGGGGTGGAACGGTCAAAATCCTACCGTAGGCATTCATAAACATAAATCCGTCAAAAGAAGTAGATTTATACAACCCGAAGAGCTTCCTGTTTTTTATCGTCAGCTTAAAACTTGTGAACAATATGTTCAAGATATTGTCATGCTTTCTCTTCTCACAGGAGCAAGAAAGAGTAATGTTATGGCTATGAATTGGAAAGATATTAGCTTCATGAGCAATCAATGGTTTATAGAGGGGAAAAACACTAAAAATGGTGAGGATGCTTTCATCTACTTAAATACGGAAGCAATGAAAATCCTCAATCGCCGTAAGAATGAGCGAATTGATAATAATGAATGGGTCTTTCCTTCTCCGAAAAAATCTGAAAAGCAAAAATCATCATCAGGACATATTACGGATATTAAAAAATCTTGGAAAGCACTACTGAATAAGATAAATGCTGAATTTGATTGTGAGGCAGATAAAATTACCAATTTAAGATTCCATGACTTGCGAAGAACATTTGGTTCATATCAGGCTTCTAATGGCATTTCCTTGCCTATTATTGCAAAATCTCTAACCCACAAATCAATGCAATCAACAGAAATCTATTCCAAAATTGTTGATGAAGCAACGAAATCAGCCAGTGAACTGGTCGCTTCAAAAATCAAAGAATTAATTAAATAATACAATTACTGAGGAATAATTATTATGAAAAAGACAAATATTCAACCTAAATTACTAAACAGCGAAGATGCAGCCGTCTACCTAGGCCTTTCTAAAAGGACGCTTGAAACTTGGAGATGTAAACAAAAATATAATATACCCTATGTGAAAATAGGTAACGCTGTTCGTTATGTTATTGACGATTTAAATGCATATGTTGAACGCCAAAAAGTTAACTTCGACAACTTTATTGCTTGACTTATTTTATTATAATCCCTATATTAATAATTAATCTATGTAAAATTTACGCAAAGAATGGTGGTTATATGCTGATAAATTTCAAGTTTAGTAATTATAAAAGCTTTAAAGATGAAGCCGAATTTTCAATGGAACCATTAACAAATAATGGTTCCATTAGCCATGCTGTTGAAACCGGCTATAAAAAAGCACCTTATGTTTATAGGACATCAGCAATTTTTGGAGCCAATGCTTCTGGTAAGTCTAATTTTATTGAAGCAATGAACTACTTTCAGCATTTAATAGAAAGCAGCTATTTAAAAAGATTGAATGAAGCAATGGAACTCCCCTCATATAAGCTCTATGATAAACAAGAAAATTCAAAATTTGAATGTGAATTCATTAAAAATGGAATAGCTTACAGATATCTTATAGAATTAAATGATACTGAAATTGTGAAAGAAGAAGCTTTTTACACCGAACTTTCAGAAGATAAAAGAGAAAAGTGTTTATTCAAGCGGACATCAGAAGATTTTGTTAGCCCATATGGTTTGGATAAAGAATTTGCAAAGCAAACCTTAAAAAACAGACTTTTGATTAGTGAATTGGTGAATAATAGAAATATTCAAGACCCACATATATTGAATATCTATAATTGGATAGTTATGGATATTGCAATTCTTTCAACTCCGTATGAATTAAGTTTGAGAAGTGATATTGCCAAAAGAGACCTTGATTTAGAAGAAAAAACAAAGTTTTTAAACAAGGCGGATATTCATATTGATAGATTAGTTTCTAACAGAGATGGGCTTTTTTCCATACATAAAAATGAAAATGGAAAAGAAGTCGCATTCAATTTTGAAGAAGAGGAATCAGAAGGAACAATTATTTTATTGGCTTTATCTGATGATGTTTTACCTGTGTTGGAAAATGGCAAAATACTTTTTATTGATGAGCTTGATAAATCTTTACACCCTCATTTGGTAAAATACTTAATTAGCTTATTTAATAATCCCGAAACAAATCCGAAAGGAGCACAGCTTATCTTCACTTCTCACGCCCACTATTTGATGGATGGAGAGCATCTGACCAGAGACCAAATTTGGTTTGTATCCAAGGAAAATGGCTATTCCAGCGATTTATATTCTTTGAGTGATTTCAAACAAATCAAAAGAAAAAAAGGTGCTTTTTACAATGAATATATGTATGGCATCTTTGGGGCTATTCCCAACATCAATGGAGACTAAACGATGGCAAGGACACAAAGGAATAAACAATTACGCCCCTTGCATCTGTTTATTTGTGAGGACAGTAAATCTTCAAAATACTACATGCAGGGATTGGGAAGAGCCAAAGGTATCAATATTAAAGCCGAAGAAGCAGATGGGACAAGCCCTGAAAATGTTTTAAGAAGTGCAAAAGAGAAATTAAATTCTTTTACAGATAAGGGATTTGTGCAGATTTATTGTCTTTTTGATAAAGATGATTGTGAGGATGAAAAATTTAAGAAAATTGTTCTGCAATGTAGAAAAGCAGGTTTTGTAGATGCTGTTTCGATTCCTTGTTATGAATATTGGCTTTTATTGCATTTTAAAAGAACTAACCAGCCGTTTAGAGATGCCAGAGAATGCTGTGAAACATTCCAATCCGAATATAATAAGAAGTTTCAAACCCAGTATACAGTTAAGCAATTGAAGGCAAAAACAGATATTTTTAATGATTTGAAAGATAATTTGGATTCTGCAATAGCTAATACAGATAGCTTGGAATTAGAAGAGAATAACTGCCCTTACACCAATATGCATCAAGTAATTAAGGGGATATTGGGTGGATAATTAGTAAAATAAATAAGAACAGAAGATTTTTCTAATGATTATCCTTATAACTAATTAGTCTTTTTATGCTATTTTTAGCGTTTTTATTTCTTTTATGACATGCTCAGGTAAACCGATGCTTTCAGGCGGAAATCTTACTAGCCAACTTTTAATTTCTTGCTCTGACATATTACTACTAGGTATTTTCTCTTTGATTATGCTCGCAGATAATCGAGATAAACCTAATGAAAGTAAATTTAATGTAGTTTTAGATGCAGCTCCCATTTCTAAAAATAGTGGTAAATTAGGAATAGACTCTATATAATCAATAAGATTCAAATCTATCAAAACTTGTTTTAAAATTGAAATATAGCATGAAGTTAGGTTAACATATTCAAATCTTACATCATGTTCAATGGTTTCTAAGGTATCTCTGATAACAACAGCAATATTTGGTTGTCCGCGCTTAGTTTTTGTTTTTTTATAGTCATATGCATTCTGTATCAATTGCGGCAAGGGAACCCCTTTCATCCATAATAAAGCAGTTGCAGATAATGGTGTTGCAACGGAAAATGCTGTATTTCTCTTAAAACCTTTTATACACATGAGTGCTCTGGCAAATGTGGATTTCAGACTTTCTCTCGAAATATCAAATTCGCTGAGAGGATGTATTGGAATATATCTTTCGACACCTTTATTGGTTATGTTCTTGTATAGATAATCGTAAAGGCTCTGTTGTTTATTTGGTGAAATTGTATTGTTTGTTTCCGTTATTTCCTTTGGTAAAGTAATGGTTTCCGCAATTTCTTTAACTAAGTTTTTTATGCTATTTTTACTATCGGTGTCATTTTGAATAGGTGATTTAAACAGAGTATCATCAAGACAGCCATTTCTGTAATCATTAAACAATTTTACAGTAGCAGCTTCTATATCCGGTTCATTATCTTGGTTACTTGTTTCGTTTCTCATATATCGAATTAAATCATTCATATGTTCTTTAAGGACATTGTTAATTGAAGAATCTACGGTTTTAGCTTTCCCTTCTTCTAATGGTTTTGCCAGCCAACCATCATAATTAATAATATAAATGTTTCCACAGAACTCTTTTCCAAGCCGTCCGGCTCTTCCTGCAAGATTCCAGAAATCAAAGCTGTTCATAGGAATATCTCTATGAGTATTATTTTCCTTTTTAGCATAAATATTTCTACCTGTTGTAGGATTCAATATAAACATGTTTTTTGCAGGTAAATTAACACCATGTAATAATGTTGGGGTACATACTAGAAATTTTAAATCTCCATTTTCAAAGGCATTTTCAATACTCTTTCTAATGATTGAGGGCATTGTACCGTAATGAAAACCAACGCCTGATTCAACAGTTTTAGCTAGTATATAATGTTCATGTACATGGTACTTTATTAATTCAGATAGTTCTTTTAACTTTTTCTTATTAAGATTTTCAGGATTCATATGGTAAGATATTTTTAATGCAATATCTTCTGCCGATGCTTTTCCTGTTGCATAAACAATTGATTGTTCGTTAGAGCCCAATAAATATGCAATATTTGCTAAATAATCTTTTTCTGATGATAAATCTAAACTCGATTCTAAGATGCCAATATTTTCAATATTTCCTTCATTATACGATTTAATTGATAATTTTTTTGGCAAAATTGGATTTGTATCAACCAAAATTATATTTTGAGTTACTGTGGCCTCTGGTTTCTTAGGCACATCAAAGTTTGAAATATTAAAAATTACTTTAAAGATGTCTGGATTAGTTATATAAGGTGCAGCAAAGATATATTGTGGCTTTTTCCTTTTTTGTATTTTCTCAATAACTGTTTCAAGTTTTATTCCTCTTGCTCCACTGGAAATAAGGTGAGCTTCGTCAATAACTATAATATCAGCATATAAATCGGGATTAGGATTGATTAGAAGTTCAAGGCGTTCTTGGGTAAGTATAAATAATTTTTTCTTTGCAGTTAAATCTTCTGGCAAATTAGGTATTGTACTTATAAATAAGTCAAAAATATTAGCTTTTTCAACCATATTTTGAAATTCAGTCTGAACTTGGTTTATTAAAGCTCTGGTAGGTACAATATAAATGACACAGATTTCTTCATTATTAACCAGCTGTGATAGAATATACTCTTTGATAATAAAAGATTTCCCGGCTGATGTTGGAGCACTTATAGCAACAGATTGTCCCGTATTAAGTGTTTTCCATAAATCTGTTTGAAAATCTGTGAGTACCAATTCTTTGCTCAATACGGAATTTACCGTATTGCTTTCTTTATGGCCTAATAAGGAATAGCACAATGAAGTGGGAATACCTTCGGGTAGACTGTATTCTCCATTAAACATTTTTATTGCAGGGAAATTACCCAGTTTTGTCAGAATGACATATAGAATATTATGTAATCCATTATGTGTTTGAGAACATATATGATACAATTCTGTAATAATTCTATATGCTAATAATCTCATTTTTGCATCATCAATGTCAGCAAGAATGCTGGCACTTTCAACTAATTGACAGATTTCTTCATCATCAAGTTTCAGGTTATTTAATTCCATACCGATACTTTTTGCCAAAGAAAGCTTATAAAGCCTACTTATTTGTTCTTGAAATTTATTATTATTTACAATTCTATCTTTGAGCTCAGTTAAAATCATATGACATTCCTAATTTATCATAAAAAGCTTTTCTAAAATCCATTACAGAAGGAAACGGGAGTAAAAAGAACTGAATATTAATATCATGAGCATTATAATTTTTTATTCCATTTTCTATATAGTTGCATATTACTTTGGCATATTCTTTATATCCTTTTTCAAAATAATCTTTAACTTCTTCTGGGGGAAGTGTCTGTATTTTTTCATACTTATTGAAATCAAAACCAATGAAACAGCTAAATATAATTTTCATATTTTTGCTTTTAATTGAATATGGGTCTAAATATTCTAATATTCCTTCTTTTAGCTTTTCATCTTCTATATTTATAAAACTTCTTATAAGCCGTATTTCATTTTCTTTTTTGCCGTTATCTTTCGCAATAGAACAAATTGAATCAAAAGCTTCGGATACAGCATTGGAACATTGTTGATATAATTTGGCTTCTCCAAGATAAATTGATAAAGTTCCATCACTATACCCAATATGAATTCCATCGGCACCATGAACAGGCATTTGTGAGTTTGTCTTTAATTCCATTTTAGCTACAATTTGGGGAGCTTTCATTATTGTTTCTAAAAATACAAATAGCAACAATTCTGCTGGCTCTCCTGATGTTTTTGCTTTTTGAATTCTTAATTTATGAACTTGTATAAATAAATTTTTAGCCCGTTCATTTAATTCTAGAACAGCAGAAGTTATCTCTTCATAAGTTTTTGCTTTCTGTATTGTTTTAGAAATTTCTTTTTTACTTAAACAAAAATAAATTAACTTTTTAGTTAGATAATCTATTAAATGACTATCTTCGTAACGCCCATCAGTAAAGTCCCAGTAAAAAAACTCGCTTTTAATTCTTGCACTACAAAAATTAAAATCACAATCGACTTTTTTTATCTGCCACTCGATTTTACTATTGTCTGTGAGCAATTTTAGTATGTCATCTTCATTAAAAGAGGTCATTCTCTTACCTTAAACTATCTTAAATTATCTTAATAATAGCTTATGAAAAACATAATACAAGTATTTAATGAAATAAAGCAGATGAGTTTATAATTCTTTATTTTTATTGCAAAATCCAACTATACCCTGCTTTTACAGCTTCAAAAGTGTAAAATCTAAGTTGTTTTGCTTGACAATTTTACGAATGTAAAATATATTCTTAAATATATATTTTACACATTTAGGATAAAGAGATGATTTTTAATTATATACGAGTTTCTACTGTTGAGCAAAATACTGAACGGCAGTTACGAGATGTTGTTTGTGATAGGGTATATGAAGAAAAGATTAGTGGGAAAGATACCAATCGCCCACAATTGCAAGCGATGCTGTCCAATATCCGTTCTGGGGACATCATTAATATTCACGAAATGAGTCGTTTAGCGAGAAATACTCGTGATTTGTTAAACCTTGTTGAAGAAATGACTTCCAAAGGAGCAACTATTGTCTTTCATAAAGAAAATTTGACTTTCAAAGAGGATGGAAAACAAGACCCTTATCAAAAAATGATGATGACGATGTTGGGGGCTGTGGCAGAATTGGAACGTTCTATTTTATTGGAACGACAAAGAGAAGGTATTGCCGTTGCCAAGGCAAAGGGGAAATATAAAGGTGGCAAAAATAAGCTTACCGATGGGCAAGTGACTGAATTAAATATGCTCCACAAACAGGGAATGCCGATAGCTCGCATAGCCAAACAGTTCAAAATTACCCGACCGACAGTGTATAGCTATTTGGGAAATGGAAAGTGATATCGACCACACCGTTAAAGAGATACTGCGGTTAGATTCGTATTCAAAATAACGGCTTCAACAATTTTTCTTGCTAATTCTGTGGCATTCCAACCTGAACTATTGAAACCGTAAGTAGATTTTATCCCTTTTGGGGCATCTAACAGAGTAATTAGGACATATTCTTGTCCTCGATAGCTGAAATGTCCAAGAAATGTCGTAATAACTTCATCTGGATTATCCAATTTATAATCCGTAGCTGTCAGACCATAAATATTGATGCCCTCAATATTTATTTTTTTGGCAGTTCCTTTGGTAACATTATCTCTTAATTTCTTTAAATCCTCTTTTGTGGCAGATTTAATAAAAGCTGTATAATCTTGAATAAACTGCTGTATGGTTGCCGTTTTGTCCTTTTTCAGGAGTTTCATTATGTTGTTGGGAGTATAAGAATAATCCTGATTATAATTAAAATCCTTCAAAATACTGATAGATGCAGAGTTCAAAACTTCGTTATTTTCAAGATTTATCAAAACAAATGCCCCACCAGCAGCATTAAATTTCTCAATTTCTTCTGCCAATACACTGTAATTTTTCTTACAGATGTTTGTTTCCATATTACAAGTTTCAGCAAAAGATTTATTGTCCACAATATTTTGATGTGCACATCCCATCAAAATTAGAGAAATTATCATCAAAACCTTTTTCATTACTTTTCTCCTATATCAAGTCAATTCTTCTACCACCCAGAGAATCGTTTGAATTACTGCAAAAAGCATTTATTTCTTTACTATTGTTTGTAATTTTTACAAAAGTCATTTTTCTTTTCTTGTGGCAATTGGGAGAAAATATTTAACATTTGCAATTCTTCGAGGGGTATTTCTGTTATAAGAATTTTATTATTTCCATAAATTGGATGTGGGGTCTTCAACGGAATAATCGAGCAGCGAAAACTCATTTT
>ULJW01009768.1_pt1 | contig 13785 bp, 14 predicted proteins | sample 1950991 | NCBI WGS metagenome assembly ULJW01 (sample SAMEA4835484, study PRJEB28245) | human gut metagenome | biome: gut microbiome; material: fecal sample | place: Denmark | collected 2008 | reverse complement strand
TATTAAAAAAAAGATATATAAAAATCTTCTTTTTTTATTCGTAATATAAAAATGATTTTTATGTACAAAAAAAGAGACCTCAAGGTCTCTTTACAAATTACTTTGCTAGGCTCTTCTTTACTTCTGTATAAGCCATAATAAGTGGTCCTACACCCTTTGCATCATTTTCTACAACTGGTTCAGAAATATAATATTCATAGCTTCCATCCCTACGCTTATTATTATCAGGTCCTAAGCCTGCAACTAAGCAGATTCCACCTAAATTAAGGTCGCCATCTTTTTCAGATAAATACTGATTACATACCCCATTAAAAATTTCCAAGCCAACTTTTTCATATCTTTCTGGTAATACTCCAAGATGAACGCCCTTTAAAATAGCATAGGAAATCATTAGAGAACCAGATGTCTCAAGATAGTTGCCTTCCTTATTGGGCTTATCGATAACCTGCCAGAACATTTTAGAATCCTTATCCTGATATTCTAGTAATCCATCAATTGTATCCTTTAATAAATCAGCAAAATAACGATACTCATCATACATTTGCTCATTAATGTATCCACAAATATCAGCTAAAGCTACAGTAAACCAGCCATCAGCTCTCAACCAGAAATTCTTAGACAATCCAGTTTTCTTATCAGCCCAAAACATTTGCTTTTCACTATCATAGCCATGATAATATAAACGCTTATTAGGATCATACATATATTTTCTTACATTCTTAAACTGATTTAAAATATCATTATAATTTTCCATATTATTAAATTCAGTTTCATAGCGCATGTAGAAAACCTGAGCCATAAATAAACCATCAAGCCAAACCTGATCATGATAAATCTTCTTATGCCAGAAGTTACCTTCCTTAGTTCTTGGCTGTCCTTCAATTTGCTTATAGGTGTTTTCTATTGCCTTGTGATATTTTTCATTTCCTGTAATATGGTATAGATCAAATAAAACTCTACTTTCACACATATCATCAGTTGAATACTTTGTGTAATCATAGGTCTTTATTGTTCCATCATCCTCAACAAAATAATCAATATAAGATATAACAAAATCAAGATACTTCTTTTCCTTTGTTTGCTCATAAAGTGAAAGTAATGATGTCATCATACATCCATCAATATAATTCCAATTAGCCCCTTTTCCTTGTCTAATTTGTTCAATATTCCAAAGTGGATATTCAGGCGTAGATTTTGTAATTAGCTTTTCAATATAACGGTCAATTAATTCGTACATTTGTTTTCTCCTTCTTTACTTAACAAATTAATTATACCCAAGAAAATAATCTTTTTCAACTTAATTTGTAAAGCTAGTCACATTTATTTAAGCTTACATACAAATTTCTTCCATAATTTGCTTTTTCATTATAAATGCGTTATTATTCCCCTCTAAATCAAAATCAGACTCATCAATGAATAAATATTTATATTTATCCTTACTAAAGCCAAGCTCATTAAATAGCTCCTCAATTGGGCCATTATTAACCACACAATAAACATCCCTAATTTTATCATCAAGCGCTGTAGACTCAAGCATTTTAAACAAATTAACGACAACATCATTTGTTAAATTTCTTTTAAATACGAAATATCTTATCAAAGCCTTAGAGCCAAATTTTTCATAGGATACAGCCCCAAGAACATCACCATGCTCCTCAACAACAATTGCATTTTTTAAAACCTCATCATCGATATCCTTTATCGTTTTTACAGATAATAGAAAATCCTTTACAGCATTATAATCACATTCATTAATATGCTTTATATTCATATTAGCTCCTTAACCATTTTTTTAATTTTTCATAGAAATAGCTTTTTACAGTGATTGAATCCGTTGAATCAATCTCTAAAAACTGAGGAAAAATCACTCCCCACCAATTATCACCCAAAGCCGCATCAATTTTTACTAGAAAAGTTAAAACCTCTTCATCCTTTAGAGCCTGATTATTATATCTTTTATTATAAAATTGGTGATTTACAAGCTCTCCTTTAGCATTATATGATTGAATACTAAAATTAAATTCATCAATTGTTGAATTAATATTAGAAATAAAATTTTCTAAATTTTTATCATATTGCTCCTCTAAATAGGAAATAGTAGCTTCCTTAACCACTTCTTTGATTTCTAAATCTACAGCAGAATTACTACTTGGAATAATTCTTACTCGCATTTCCTCATCCGGACATACAGCCTTTATTATGACAATAAAGCCCAGAATAAGGATTAAAATTATCAAAGCCTTACGCATAATAAAAGCCTCCTAAATATATTATGGAGGCTAAATTAGTTTTTATTCACTTCTTAATACATTTTGGATATCACTAAGGCTAATTGCACCCTGTCTTAAAAGTTTAACCTCACCCGTAATATCCACAACAGTTGAGGCAAGTGATGATGTCTTTTCACCAGAAGGTGGAATAATCGCTTCAACTAAATCATCGTAATCTTCTTTGATTTCATCATAATTATTAATTGATGGAGCACCTGACTCATTAACAGAGGTTGTAGCCATCGGACCATTATGCTCAAGAATTTCAAGTGCTAGCTTATAATTAGGGATTCTTACACCAATGGTTTCAAGTCCCATTGATTCCTTAATTTTATCCTTACTTCTTAAAATAATCGTTAATGCACCCGGTAAAAAAGCCTTAATGAGCTTTCTTGCATCATCTGTAAGATAAGCAATCTCTTCGATTTGCTCAACGCTTGAACATAAAACTGCAAGAGGCTTATTTAAGGGACGATGCTTTATTTCATAAATACGTCTAATACCATCTTGATCATAAACTGAAGCGCCAATTCCATATACGGTATCAGTTGGGAATATAATTACATTACTTTTCATTTTTAAAGCCTCTAATGACAAATGTCATTCTATCAAGCCCTTGTAAATCCTTTTTAGTATAGATATTTGCATCAGGGAAATATTTTTTACAAATCGCTTCAATTTCAGCGGTTTTGTTATAGCCATGCTCAAAGGCTAAAATACATTGTTCCTTCATAATCTTAGGCGCATTTTCCAAAATAATGTGGAAAAATTTAAGGCCATCATTTCCACCAAATAAGGCCACATTAGGCTCATTATCCTTAACAAGCGGATCAACAGCCTCCGTTTCTGGAATATACGGAGGATTTGATACTAAAATATCAAATTTATCATTCATAACAGGCTCAAGCATATTTCCTTCTTTGAATTCAACATTTACATTCATTTTTTTAGCATTAGATTGAGCTACCTTAAGTGCCTCAGGGCTAATATCGGTTGCTTTTAAATGCATATGAGGCTCTTCAGCTGCTAGTGTAACTGATATACACCCTGAACCTGTACCAATATCAACCACATCAATATCCTTACCCCTAAAGTAATCATCATATAGGAATAAAATATTTTCAACTAATTCTTCTGTTTCAGGTCTTGGAATTAATACATCCTTGTTAACATTAAAATCATACCCGTAAAAGCAGGCCTCACCGATAATATATTGAACGGGAATATTATCCTCAAGGTATTTTTTTACATCAAGCTCAAAGCTTTTGGTAATGTCATCGCCAATTTCATCATTCATTTTCATATAAAGCTCAGATGAGCTAAGCTTTGCTTCATATAATAATAAAAGTAAGATGGCGCTTTCCTCATAGCCCTTTTCTAAGGCAATGTCCTGCCAATGCTTTAAATAGTCTTTATATTTCATTAATATCACCAGCAATATTATACATTTTTTTTATAATTTAGGAAATATTAAGCTTAAAAGATTTAGCAAATTATTTATATTCTTAATTTAATTAAAGCTATTTTAGTTAAAACATATTCAAGTTTTATAAATGAGCATAAATAAAATTCAGCATATTTTGCAAGCTTAAGGCTTAAAAAAAGAAAATGATTATAAAACCATTTTCTTTGTCGAAATTATTCGTTTTCACCTTCAAGTGAAAGTAGACGCTTTTGATTTTCGTTAATTAATTCTTGAATAACTAAATCTAGCTTACCATCAATAATCGCATCTAGACGATTAATTGAAAATCCTATACGGTGATCTGTAACACGGTTTTGTGGATAATTGTAGGTTCTAATCTTTTCACTACGCTCTCCATGTCCAATTAGGGATTGACGTGTAGCACCCGTCTTTTCAGCTTCAGCCTCAACCATTCTTTCATAAATTCTTGTACGTAAAAGCTCCATAGCTGTAGCCTTATTTTCATGCTGAGAGCGGTAAATTTGACATGCAACATACTCACCTGTAGGAATATAGGTAACACGAACAGCTGAATAGGTAGTATTAACTCCTTGTCCACCAGGTCCTGATGAACAGAAGGTATCAATTCTTAAATCCTTGTCCTCAAGCTTAAAGTCAATTTCCTGTGCCTCAGGCATTACAAGTACAGTTGCGATAGATGTTTGAATACGTCCATTAGCCTCTGTAACGGGAATACGCTGTACACGGTGTCCACCTGATTCATACTTTAAGGTTGAATATACAGCATCACCTGATACCTTAAAGGAAATTTGTGAATATCCACCCATATCTGATGGCATTGAATCATAAACAGTAATCTTCCAGCCCTTTGATTCAGCATATTTTGAATACATTCTAAATAAATCTCCCGCAAATATATTAGCCTCATCACCACCAACGGCACCACGAATCTCCATGATAACATCCTTATCATCGTTAGGGTCCTTAGGAAGTAATAAAACCTTTAGTTCCTCCTCAAGCTTTGCCATACGACTATGAGCAGATTCAAGCTCCATCTTAGCCATTTGAGCCATTTCCTCATCTGATTCATGAGACATTTCCTTTAATTCAGGAATGCTTTCCTCAAGACTTTTATACTCACGATAAGGTGTAACAACCTTTTCAAGCTGACGTTGCTCCTTCGATAATTCCATTAATCTTTTAACATCTGAAACAACCTCAGGATCAGTTAAAAGACGATTAACCTCTTCATATCTCTTATCCATAAGATCTAAACGATCACGTACCATAATTATTGTTCTCCTTTTTCGACTTCAGTAAATTTTGAGTATTGACCTTGGAAAATAAAATCAAGATCAATTCCAGATGAACCGGAACGGTTTTTGGCAATACTTAAAATTGCCGGCTGAGAAGGCTTATTCTCCTCAGTTTTATTTTTATTATAATATTCCTCTCGATATAAAAACATTACAATATCGGCATCCTGCTCAATAGAACCGGAATCACGTAAATCAGCCATAATAGGCTTTTTATCATCACGCTTTTCAACCTCACGCGATAGCTGGGCAAGGGCTAAAACAGGGATTTGAAGCTCACGAGCCATCATCTTAAGTCCACGAGAGATTTTAGAAACCTCCTCTTGACGAGACTTAGCACCAGAACCTGTCCCATCAATAAGCTGTAAATAGTCGATGACAACTAAATCAAGGCCCGTTGAAGCCTTAAGCTTTCGACACTTAGTTCTAATATCCTCAAGGGTAATTAATGATGAATCATCAAAATATAAATTTAGATGATTAAGCTTTTCACATGAAGCTTGATACTGTCTTGGCTCCTGACCAATTAGCTGACCAGTTTTAATACTTTGAAGATGAAGCATTCCATCGGATGCAATCATACGCTCAACAAGCTGATCCATACCCATTTCAAGGCTAAAGCAAGCCACAACAGCCTTTCCATTTTTATTGGCGGTTGCCGCATTAACCGCAATATTCATCGCAAGCGCAGATTTACCCATAGCGGGACGAGCTGCTAAAATAATAAGCTGCTCAGGCTGAAAGCCTAAGGTTGCATGATCAAGATTAGAAAATCCTGTTGATAAGCCTGTAATATCACCTGTTTGATTTAAATTCTTAGTAAGCTTATCCTTTACAATACCTGTTACCTCTGTAATAGGTACGAAGTTTGAGGTTTTTCTTCTTTTGGATAAATCAAAAATTACCTCTTCAACCTTTGTTAAATACTCATTAGCATTTTTATTAGGATCATATCCCTTTTGAGCTAAATCTGTTAATGAATTAATTGTCACACGCTTTAAGGCTGCATCATGGACTAAATCTACATAGGTATCAACATTAATTGTTGAATAATTGTAATTAACTATAGTATTAAGATATTCAATACCACCAGCCTGCTCAAATAGCCCCTTCATTTCAAGGGCTGATACAACGGAGGTTAAATCGATATTCTTACCCTCATTGTATAAAGAAACAATCGTGTTGAAAATTATTTTGTTTTTGTTATCATAAAAATCTTCGGGATATAATTCATCAATTATTTCTGTAATAAGCATCTCATCAATAAAGATAGAGCCTAAAACAGCCATTTCCGCTTCTAAATTATGAGGTGTAACTAATTCCATAAATAGCCTCTTACTTTTCTAATACATTCATTTCAATTGTAGCCTGAACATTCTTACCAAGATCTACAACTGCAGTAAAGATACCAACTGAATTAATTTCAGCTGGAAGAGAAATCTTTCTCTTATCAATTGTAATACCAGTTTGAGCCGCAAACTCATCAGCGATTCTCTTAGTAGTTATATGGCTAAATAGCTTTCCATCGCCACCAACCTGTAGGAAGATATTGATTGATTTAGATTCAATTTCAGACTTAAGCTTAAGCATTAATTGATAATGGTTTTCAGCTTCCTCTTTTTCCTTTTCCTTTTCAGCCTCAACCTGCTTAATATTTTCATCAGTAGCTTGAATGGCAAGCTTATTTGTTAATAAATAATTTGCATATCCATTGGCAACATCAATAATTTGGCCCTTATTTCCACGGCCCTTAACATCAGCGATTAAAATTACTTTCATTTTTTCTTCACCCTCATTTTCATTATTTGCTTCAATAATTTCCTTAAGATGACCTAAAACATCATCCATAGATTTTCCCTTAATTTGACAGGCAGCATTACTTAAATGGCCACCGCCACCCATTTCCTCCATTACAAGCTGAACATTAATTTTTTCATAGCTTCGCGCGGAAATACCAATTGTATCCTCGCTTAAATATCCAATTGCAAAGGAAGCCTCAACCCCGTCAATTCCCATTAGCTTATCTGCAATTTGGGCAAGGAAGGATCTATCAGAAATGATTTTATCATCTGGTAAGACTGTAATAGCATATTTTTCCATAAACAAGCTTGAATTAGTAACTGCACTCGCAATATCCTTTTCAATCTCAAAGCTTGGTCTAATAAGCTGTCTTACACGAATCATATCACCACCAAGGCTCTTAATTGTAGAGGCAGCCTCGAAGGTTCTTCCGCTTGAACGGAAGGTAAAATTATTCGTATCAATTACAAGTCCTGCAAGCATACAGGTAGCCTCAATTGGTTCAAACTTGATACCCTTATTATAGAACATTATCATTTCACTAACAAGCTCAACCGTACTTGAAGCATATGGCTCAACATAAGATACAACCGGATCAACGAAGGAAATTTCTCCACGTCTATGATGGTCAATTACAGCAATATGCTTAATATTCTTCTCAAGCTCTGGAAACATCATAATTTTAGGAGATTGAGTATCACACACAATTAATAATGAATTTGGTCTAGCCTCAACATCCTCAAAAGAAATAAAACGACTAAAAATTTCAGGAGATTCATCTCTTAGGGCCTCATACATTTTTAAAATATTTTTATCAGACTTAGCCATATCAAAGACAATATGAGCCTCTTTATTTGAGGACATAACCATTCTAAGCACACAAATCATCGAACCAAGACAGTCTGCATCAGCGCCCATATGACCAGTAATATAAACATTAGTTGAATCCTCAACGGCATCCTTAAGCTCCTGAGCCTCAATACGGGCCTGAACCAAGGAATTCTTCTCAAGCGCGTCTGTTTTTCCACCAAAGTACTTAATCTTTTCATTTTGAATATTAACTACTACCTGGTCTCCACCACGCTTTTCAGCAAGCTCAACTGCAGCCTGAGCTAGACCACCTAGCTCATCAGGCTCAACATCGTAGCACGCAACACCAATTGAAACACTCACACGAACATGGTTTTTAGTCGCGATATCTCGTGCTTGATTTAAAACCTCAAACTTATTTTCAACCATTTGACCTAATGATTCCTTATCAAGGATCATTACAAGTCTATCGTCATCATAGCTTTGAAGATATGCCCCATAGTTATGCATATAATCAGAAATCTCACCTAAAAATTGACCACGAATTGTCGATTTTTCCTGCATATCGTAATCCTTAAGTGACTCTTCAAGATTATCAAGTAAGATAATTCCAATAACTGTAATACGGTTATCATATTTCTTTTTAATTTGCTCACGCTCAGTTACATTAAAGAAATATAGAACCTTTTCCTCACGATAATTTAAAACCTCATAATAATCATTTTCATATTGAATAACAAAGTTTTTATTCTTAGGCTCAAGCATTCCATCTAATTGGGGGATAACATCATATAGGGGTGCATCAATAAGCCTAGCCTTAAAAATACCCTTTAAATAATCATTTGTCCATTTAATTTCCTCATTTTCATATACTAAAATACCAATAGGTAAATTATCAACGGCCTCATCACCAGCCTGGTTAACATGATATGAAAGCTTATTCCAAACCTCAATTCTCTTCTCAAGCTCCTTGATATGAAGCTTTTGACGGTATGAAATGAACATCATTGAAAAGAAAACACATGCCATTAAAAAGACATTTGCCGGAATTAATATATATATTTTTGGCCAAAGGCTAAAAAATAAAATAAATAAACAGCATGAAATAATAAAAGATAAAACTGCAAAGATAACATTTTTCAAGGACAACACCTCAATTCTAATCAATTATATCATAAATATTAAAAAGTTTTTAGATGATACGCATTTTTTTATATGATTAATACTAAAAAAATTAATTTTTGAACTATTAGATTTAAAAAAGACCTTTCAAAAATGAAAGGCCTTTATTATTTAACTAGTCTTTTACGAATGGTAATAATGCCATATGACGAGCACGCTTAATAGCGATAGCTAGCTTTCTTTGATACTTTGCAGATGTACCAGTTACACGACGAGGTAAGATTTTTCCTCTATCAGTAACGAACTTTCTTAATAAGTCTACATCTTTGAAATCAATGTGCTCAATATGATTTTGAGTAAAGTAGCAAACCTTACGACGACGGAATCCGCCACGATTTTGTTGTTGCATAATATTTCCTCCTTATTAGAATGGAAGGTCATCATCAGCGACATTTAAATCAAGCACTTGATCCTGACTAGGCTCAGCTGGAGCTTGCGCCTTGTTAGGATATTGAGGTCTTGCAGGGGCCTGATATTGATTAGAATATCCTTGATTGCCATATCCTTGATTATTGAAACCTTGATTATAGTTTTGTTGATTGTTAAAGCTCTGCTGTGGAGCTTGATTAGGATCACGAGGAGTTAGATTTTGAACCTGTTCAGCTAAAACCTCAGTGACATATCTTGTCTGACCCTGTTGATCCTGATATTGACGGGTTTGAATACGTCCTTCAACAGACATCATATAACCCTTTTTAATGTATCTAGAAATGAATTCGGCCGTTTGTCTCCAAGCAACACAGTTAATAAAATCTGCGCCTCTTTCGCCATTTTGTGCTACGTATTGACGATCACACGCAATAGTGAAGGATACGGTTGCAGTTCCATTCTGTAGATATCTTATTTCGGGATCTCTGGTAATACGTCCAACTAAAATAACACGATTAATCATCTAGATACCTCATTTCTTAATTAATTAAGCTTCATACTTAACTACGATATGACGTAAAACTTTTTCATCATATCCAGCGATACGATCGAACTCATTTAAAGCTGTATTATTAGCTTCAACTAAAGCCCAAACATAGTAACCCTTACGATTCTTTTCAATTTCGTAAGCTAATTCCTTTAAACCCATTTCCTTAAGCTCTAATACCTTAGAATCATTGCTTGTGAAAATTGCATTGATTGATGCTACTTCCTTAGCGATAGCATCTTGATCTAAAGATGGGTTTAAAATATACATTACTTCGTACTTTTTCATCTTGTTACACCTCCTATGGTCTATTGGTCTATCAACTGTGATAGACAGGGGCATTTTTCAATGCTTATTTATAATATCATATCCCATTAATTTTAACAAGTCTTTTTTTGCTTTTTTTAAAAAAGTTTACATTTTTTCAATTAGGTTTATAGCAAAATCTATAATATACTCTGTAGCCATACTTCTTACTTTATTCCTACCAATATTTCCAAAATATTTAGTTGATGTATAAACATTATCTTTTATTCCCACACCAAAGCACACCATACCAACTGGTTTGTATTCTGTCCCCCCTGTAGGACCTGCAATACCACTAGTTACAATGCTTATATCAGCATTAGCTTCTTTAAGCGCTCCAAGAGCCATCTGCTTTGTAACCTCTTCGGATACAACTCCATATTTTTCAATAGTTTTAGAATCAACATTTAAATACTTTTCCTTAGCTTCGTTAGCATATGTAACATAAGCAACATTAAATACCTTAGAAGCATTTGCAACATCAACAATTCTTGAAGCGACCATACCACCTGTACAAGATTCAGCCGTTGTAATATGAAGTTTCTTTTCAATTAATAAATTAACTAATTTTTCAGCATTTTCCATAATTAAGCTCCTTATTTTTTGTTTTCAATATGATTATTATATCACACTTAGATTAAGTTTAAAATTAATAGTAATACTATAATTGGTGATTATATGCGAATTTGGCTTAAGCGTTTATTAAAGCTATCATTATTTTTTACTTTATTAATTCCTTTTTTATTTTTTATTGACCGTAAAAAAACAATCCATGATATTTCTAAAATGAATCGGGTGGAAATATATGATAGAAATAATGCTTTAATTTATACTTCCTTTAATCTTCATGAAGGAAATTATGTAAGTCTTGATGAAATATCTGATATTACAAAAGATATTTTCATAAGCGAAGAGGACAAGCGCTTTTATAAGCATAATGGCTTTGATATTTATCGCATTTTTAAATCAATTTTTAGTGGTTCAGCATCAGGAGCATCTACAATTACACAACAATATATTAAAAATTTATATTTAAATAATAAACGTTCTTATAAAAGAAAGCTTAAAGAATTATATTTAAGTATAAGGCTTGAACTTGATTATAGCAAAAATGAAATACTTGAAGGATACCTAAATACAATTTACTTTGGCCACAACCTTTATGGTATTCATGATGCAAGTATGTACTATTTTGGGCATAGTCCTATGAAATTAACAATTTCAGAAGCATGTGTTTTACGAAACATTATTAAAAATCCTACTAAATATAGTCCTATTTTAAATTATGAAAATGCTTATATTGCACGTAACGCATTAATCAAAGAGCTTTCTTTAAAAGGATTAATTACTGAAAATGAAGCTAAAAATGCTTTATGTGAAGAACTAATCATAAAGAAAATGAAACCTAAGTTATATCAGGATTCTATTTTATATTTTAAAGATTTAGTTCTTGAAGAATTAAAAAATTATTCTATTTCAAATGATTACAATCAAACAATTAAAATATATACTAATTATGATTCATTAATGAATAAAGCGGTTATGGAAGGAATAAATGAAAATGATGAGGATTGTGCTTTTATTGCTGTAGATAAGGATGGATATTATTTATCGGCAATTGGTGGTAATAATTATATTGAATCTAGTTTTAATATCGCTCTTAATGGCAAAAGCGCGATTGCTTCTACTGCCAAACCGCTTCTTTATTATGATGCAATTTTGCATGGATATGGCAATAAAAAGCTGATGTCTAATCCTACAAGCTTTAAGATTAATGATAAAACTTATACATTCAAAAATTTTGGTTCAATCTATGAAAATAGACTAATAACAATGGAGGAGGCACTAGCAGTAAGTGATAATATGTATGCCCTAAAAATGCAGGTATTATTAGGATTACACGGTGTTTCTAGAACCTTAAAGGCTTTTGGAATTGAAGATAAAGAATCTTTAAATCAAGCACTAGGTACAACCGAAATGTCTTTAAAACAACTTTTATCATTTTATTATGCATTTAACTACGATGGTCTTAAAACCAGCTTTAAGGCGATTAAAAAAATTGTAATAAATAATCAAACTAAATATATAAATCATCCCGAATATAAGCACGTTCTAAATAAGAAGGCATGTAATATTTTAAAAAGCAAATTAAGTGCTATGTTTAATACTTACAATCTTATTCAAAAACCAACGGGAACAAGAATTAAAGATAAGTTAAAAATTAAAATTAAAGGTAAAAGTGGCTTAGATGACTATAATTCTTATATGATAGGATTTACTGATGATTATGTCCTTGGCGCCTGGACTGGATTTAAAGAAATGAAATTATTAATAGATGTAAATGCAAAAATAGCACCAAAGCTTATGGTGCTAAATGCAATTAACAGTTTATATTAATCGTTATATTATATTTACCTCTTGAACATTTTTAACTATGTAAAAAGGTATATGGAGGAAATTCCATATACCAAATAAATTAATTTTTATTATTTTTTCGCATCGATATCTAATTTACTTTTTTTGATTCTCTCAATAATTTTATATTTATCATAACTTATTTTACATGCAAATTTATTATTACAATAAATTTTAAATGACTTTCTTTTTAACTTATATGTACATTCAGAATATTTATAACTCTTCTTTTTAGAAAACATATTGTAATATTCAAAGTATTCACTATAAAGAACATATTTTGTATTTTTAAATATTAAATACATCGATAATGTTAAACACATTTCTATTGTGGAAAATATCAATATTCCTATTTTATCATATATTGTATTACCAAAAAACGAACCAATAAAAGTAAGTACTGAACTTATAAAAGCAATAAATACTGAATATGTATACATATAATACGGATGTAAATAACAATTTGATTTTTTTTTAATGTCTCTCTTTTGCTTAGTAATCTTGGGTAGTGTTATAACTAAAAAATTTATTCCAAGATTAGTAATAATATACTGAAATGTTCGCATTATTCCTCTCCTTTATTTTTTAAAAAATGGAAAACAATTTAACAAAGCCATCTTGAGCAATACTAGTCAATTCATTTTTCCACATATTGTGAATAATCTCTCGTTGATATGTAATAGAAAATTTCCCTTTTACTTTAGATAAATTATCACATAAATGGTCAGCATACTTATTGGCACCTTTATTATTATTGTACTTTATTCTTGCTTTCAAATCTTTCATTTTTTCGATAGTTGCCTTCCCTTTTTGTTGAACACCTGCATGATTAGCTGAGAATACTAGAGCGAAAAATGCATTAGTTAATGACCTTCTAACAGTACTACCATCAAGCGTACCATTCATCCAGTCACTGCCAACAGCACTCAAACCACTTACAGCTGTATTCGAAATCAAATAAGCAAACTTTCCAAAGGCAGAGCCACCAATAGCACCAGATACAGCACCGATAGATGCATCATAAAGCAATTGACACATATCAACTCTTCCAGTCGTTACCATTTGCGACGCAAATGAAATTCCCCCTGAAAAACCTGCTGATGATACGGCTCCTACGATAACTGGTCCTGCAACCGGAGCAGTTATTGCAATTGCTGCCACTGCTAATGCACGAGCACCGACACACAATGCACATTTTAACCATCTTGGCATATCTCCGCTTTCATCGATATTTTGAACTGGATTATTAACCGCAGATGCCCATAAATTAAAATTTACGACCTCATCTACTTGAAGATTTACAAAATTGTCATTATTTAACCATCTTCTCCACTTTGGTACATA
>ULJW01013344.1_pt1 | contig 13981 bp, 13 predicted proteins | sample 1950991 | NCBI WGS metagenome assembly ULJW01 (sample SAMEA4835484, study PRJEB28245) | human gut metagenome | biome: gut microbiome; material: fecal sample | place: Denmark | collected 2008 | reverse complement strand
TGCTGGAACTCGGGGAATTTAGTTCCATATTTTTTCATTAATTCATCCTCAGAAATTTTCTTGTTATCCTTACTACGATAATTATCATATGCTTTTCTAACATCAATTCCCGCCTCAGCATTATCATGATAGGTTGAAACATCCTTAATGCCACTTCCATAAAGCGAAGATGCAAATTCACTCTTTTTAAATGATTCTCTTGATGTTTTAAGACCAGCAAGTGTATTCTCAATTTGAGGAATAACAAAACGTGTTTTTACATTTTCTATAATAGGCTTTTTTTTCTTAGAATTATACATAATATATAATCTCCTTACATCTTTTTCCTAAATATTCTAAATAATGAACGCTTCTTAACTGAAGGCTCCTTAGGTGCCTCAAGGGCAATATTATTTTCCTTAGCATCTACATTTGTATCTACAAAATCAGACTTTGATTCTTCTTCCATTTCGTTTAAATCATTTTGAATATCATTTACTATATCATCAATACCACTATCAATTTCTACAACCTGATCAAATACAGCCTTTGAATAAATTTTATAGGTTTCCTCACCACAGGTTGCAATTACAATCAAGCAGATTTTTTTAATGGCAAAATCAATTGATTTATTTACAACAAATTTACGAGCCCAATAAACCGGGTTTACAACATTAATAACCGATTTAGCAGCATTGAAGGCTTCGATAAGCTTGTATTTTTTAGTAGCCTTAACAATTGAATTAGCTTCAATCTTTTCCTTAACCTCAGTCATACCAATAATTTGGGAAACCTTAAAGCGTCTAAAAATTCTTAGCCCCTTAGCATCTAAAATTTCATCTAATCGATTAGATATATACACAGTAAGCATTAATACCTCATCAATCGAAAGCTCATAAATCGGTCTTTTTGATTCTGGAAAATATTTTTTAGCAATATTCATTACAAGCTCAACTGATAAATCCTTACAATAGGCAATCGTAGAATTAGCCCCCTTAAGGCTTTTATCCTTAAACTGCTGTTGCGCCTCATAAATCATTTGCTTAATTTCCTCATCAGTTACATTGTTAGCCTTTGTTTGAACAATAAATGGCTTTTGTCTTGTGGTTGCAAGGACAATAATAATATATACTAGAGCCGCAATTGTAATACCTCCACCAAGTCCAATTAAAAAGCTAAAAAGGATGGAAAGGCTAAACTGAATTTCAAAGAAACTAATCATTTTATCTTCCTCCTTATAGCACATATTATACAATAAATTAACAATTTATTAAAGAATTAAATTGCATTTATCATAAAAGTATGTTTTAATGAAAAAAAAGGAGTTGTTAGCATGGAGGGCTATGTTATTGTTTTAGATGTTGATGGAACCTTACTTCCATCAAATAATGAAATAACTAGTGACTTAATCGATGAATTAAAGCATTACGAGGAAAACAATATAGTTGTCTTAGCTAGTGGTAGAGGCTACCATGATTTATCATTAATTCATCAAAAGCTTAATTTAAAGGGGCCAATCATTTCCTCTAATGGTGCTTCTCTTGATTTTTTCGATGGTACTCCTAGCGTTACAATGGCAATAAGAAATGAAATTATAAAGGATATTTTTAAGCATAATCGTAGCTTAATTAAATCAGCCTTTTTTTCATATAACCAAAAGCTCTTTATTTTTAACAGGCTTGAAAAGCTTAACTTTTTATACAAAATCAAGCCTGAATCTAAAATCATTGAAGGCCCCTTTGATGAAATAGCTCTTGATCATCCTAATTCACTTTATTTTATTTTAAATAATGATTTAAAGGAGCACTTCTTTAGCTTTTGTCAAAAGTATAGTGACGAAATTGAGGTAAATGAGTTTGGTCATGATAGGTCAGTATCAATTGTAACGATCAATTTAAAGCATACCGATAAGTCTTACGCAATTTTAGAGCTTTTAATGATTTTGAATAAGCATGAATCTGATACCATTATTTTTGGAGATAATTACGCCGATATAAATATGCTAAAGCTTAATGGTCTTACAGTGGCAATGTCTAATGCAATTCCTGAAGTCATTAAGACGGCTAAATATGTTACTGATGAAGATAATAATCATAATGGTGTTATAAAATTTCTTCAAAAAATTGAAAAAGGACTTTAAGGTCCTTTTTTTTAATCGATAATGCCAGCCATTTTAAGTAAATAAATAGCATTTCTTGTATTAGAAATTCCTTCTCTAATTGTATAATCAAAGGCGATTTTATCATCAACATAATGCTCAAGGAAATAATAATTAGAAACTCCTTCAATTTGGCAAAGCTCTGAATCATGGGTTGTAATAATTGCATAGCTTCCTGATTCAATCAGCTTTTTAGCAAAGGCAGTCGCTCCCGTAATACGGTCCTTAGTATTTGTACCCTTGAATATTTCATCTACAAGCACTATCATTGGTTCATTTGTTTTAATGTATGCACAAATATCCTTTACTCTTAAAATTTCTCCATAGAAGGTTGAAATATTATTATTTACATCATCTACTACCTTCATTGAAGTAAATATCTTACAAATTGGTGCCTTAAATTCCTTCGCACATACATTAGCTCCACTTAAAAATAAAACATAATTTACACCAATCGAACGCATAAAGGTTGTTTTACCACTCATATTTGATCCGGTAATTATATTAGTACCCTTAAAGATGAAGCTATTAGCAACACAACGCCTTTCTTCAATTAATGGGTGCTTAATTTGTTCAAATCTAAACTCAGATGAAATTTCTGGTCTTGAGCTATCCTTTACAATTTCAATTGTAGCTAGACTCATTAGCTCCTCAAAATGACCAATTGATACAATCGCATTTTTAAAATCATTTTCATACTTTCTTTGCCAAAGGATGAATAAATAAACTAATAATCCATCTAAAAGAACTGTTCCATTAAATATAACCTGGAAGATTATGTTATTTCTACTATTTAAAAAGCCTGATAAAAGCTTAAAGCTTTTAATTGATTTAGCGTTTAGCTTTTTAATATCATCCTGATATTCATTTAAAAGGCTAGCTTCATATTGCTTAGATTGAATTTCATTTAATAAATAATTATAGCCATAAAAGCTAGTGTTAATTTGTTGCATCGCTCCACCTAGCTCATCAGCCTCCTTATAAAGAAGCTTTCCTAGAAGGTATCCAATAAAAATAACAATTACAGGAAAATAGGCTGGTAAATATTTTAAAATTGATAAAACAATTGATGCTACAAATAAAATAATATAAATTAAATTAATAAATAGCTTATTAGTATTAAAGCTTATATTATTGCTTAATAAATTAAAGGCGTTTTCTAAGGAAGATATTTTTTTCTTATCATTTTCCAAAGAAAACCTAACTGCCATCGCCTCTACTGCGATTGTATCATCAAGCTTAGATGCTAATTCCTTAATCGCATCCTGTCTTTTAATTAAATCCTCTTTAGAAATTAGATTAGCCTTTAGCGCATCGCTTAAGAACTTTCTGCCATATGGTGTTTTAGCAAATGATAAATAGCCAAAAAGCCCGCCTGCGCCATAAATATCTAAGTCCGCCTCTAAAAAGGCATCCCCCTTAAGGTCTTGACCTCTATCTGAGCTTCTTTTATAAGAATCATCAAAACGAGATAAATATTCATTTAGCACCGTTATTTTATAATTAGTATCATCAACCAGCTTTAAATACCTATGGTGGTAGCATGATACTACTACAAAGGTGACAAATAGTAGGGCAGGAAAGACAAAAACAAAGCCCTTCTTGAAGCATGCAAGGATTAATAGACCAACAAAGACAACAAACAAAGCTAATCTTAGAATTGAAATATTATTTTTTATCCTAGTATTATTTTCAACTATTTGCTCATAGTCTTTTTTTAAATCAAGTAATTTTTCCTTTTTCATAAAATCTCCTTAACAATATTATTTATCATATAATATTCATATCCTCTTGATAATAAATAGCGCTGAAGCTTTATTTTGATTTGATTTTTATCAGTATCCTTAATTAGCTTAAGCTTTTTTTGAGCTATTTTTTGGCAATATTCAGTTAATTCTTCACTATAATCATCAAAATCAACTGCACTAATTATATTTGAAGGTATAAGCTTTTCCTTAGCTTTATTAATTATAACATTTGGACCATAACCATTTATAAGATAGTGATCAATTAATACTTGTAAATATCTTTCATTATCAATTAAATGGTGCTCAACAAAATAGCTAACTATTCTTTGAATAATTTCTTCACTAGCGCCTTTTCTTTTTAAATAAAATTTAATTTCACCGCTTGATTTAAGCTTCTTTTCAATATAGCTAAGTGCTATATCATAAAAATCATAATAAGGAATATCAGCTATGATCTCATCAAGCACACTATCATCATCAATAATTTTTCCCTTTACAAGATGATAATGTAAAATTAAATTTTCATCTACATCATAATCCTTGTCATTTAAGGATACAATATACCGATTTTTATTTCTTTTTTTAAGATCATTAACCTTAATCATAATAACCAATAACTTCCTTTGTTTGTGTCATAAATGTAAATGCATCCTTATCAATTTCATGGATTTTATCCTTTAGAACATAGGTTTCATTATTGTCTAGGGTACAAATAAGCATCACAAGTCTATTACCAGTATAGCCACCTCTTACGTCACATTCAGTAACACCACGCTCGATTAAATCAAAAATCATTTTCTTCATTTCAACAGGCTTCGAGGTAATAATATAGGCAGTTCTTCTTGGTTTAGCATTTAGGGCAATATAATCAACGATATATCCTAAAAGATAAACACAAATTAAGCCATAAACAACACCCTCAATTCCATAAATGGAATTATTAGGACGAATAAAAAAGCCCGAAATTAAAATTATAACCCAATCCGTAAGATACATTGTCTTAGAATAAGGAATATGTAAATACTTAGTCATAATCTTTTGGATAATATCCATTCCACCGGTTGTAGCATTTACTCTGAAGCAAATACCAAGACCTAAGGCCATTAAAACAGATGAAACTAGCATAGAAATAAAATACCAATTATTAGGATTTACTCCTCGTAAAATTATATCTGCCTCACAGGATCTTTCCAAAATTAAAATAAAGGATGGTGACAGGACCGATGCATAACAGGTTTTAAAAAAGAAATCCTTTCCTAGTAAAAATAGTCCTACAAAAAGTAAGCTAATATTTAAAATATACATCAAAATTGATGGTGGAAAGGGTAAAAAGGGCTCAAGCATAATCATAAGACCTGTAACTCCCCCTGTTACAAGCTTAGCTGGCTCTAAAAAGAAATAATATGCAAATGATATTAAAAACACCCCAACTGTAATCCATAAAAAAGACTTAAGCCTTTTTCTCATTCTAACCCCTCGCATTCATTTTTAAATAAGCCTTAATAAACTCATCAATTTCGCCATCCATTACGGCCTGAATATTACCTGTTTCATAATCAGTACGATGATCCTTTACAAGCGTATATGGACAGAATACATACGATCTTATTTGCGAACCAAAGCCAATATCCATTTGTTCACCCTTAAGCTTACGAATTTGCTCCTGCTCCTGCTGGATTTTAAGCTCTAAAAGCTTTGATTTTAAGACCTTTAGAGCAATTTCCTTGTTTTTGATTTGGCTTCTTTCATTTTGGCATGTTACAACCGTATTAGTAGGAATATGCGTAACACGAACTGCTGAATAGGTCGTATTAACCCCTTGGCCACCTGCACCTGATGAACAATAGGTATCAATACGAATATCCTCATCATTGATTTCAATATCATTATTATTTTCAATCACCGGTGCGATATCGATACTAGCAAATGAGGTATGACGACGCTTGTTTGCATCAAAGGGTGAAATTCTAACTAGACGGTGAACTCCACGCTCGGATTTTAAAAGACCATAGGCAAAGGAACCAGAAATTTCAACGGTCGCAGATTTAATACCTGCCTCACCTGGCTGGTAATCAATAGTATTAAATTTAAAGCCATGTCTTTGACAATATCTTTGATACATACGGTAAAGCATTAATGCCCAGTCCATTGATTCGGTACCACCAGCACCAGGATGGAATTCCATAATTACACCACTATTGTCGTATTCACCTGATAAGGTAATTCTAATTTCAAGGTCCTTCATTCTTTTTTCAAAGTTATAAATTTCCTCCTCTAAAAGCTTAGCATACTCAGGATCATCAATGAATGAAACAATTTCTTCCATATCCTTAAGCTTTGATGACATTTCGTTATAAATTGAGACATTTTCCTTTTTCGAATTATAGATTGCAATAATTCTATTTGCCTTTTGAGGATCATTCCACAAATTAGGGTCCTCAACCTCTTTAGATAGTGAAGGTAATTCCTTATTAAGCTCTTCTATATTTAATGATTGATATAAATCAGCTACCTCTTCTTTGAAGCTAGCTAAATATTTATTAATTTCATATTTTTCCATCTAATACCTCCACAATAGGGAAAAAAGCTCCTAAGAGCTTTTTATCTTCCATGACAATATTTATATTTTTTACCAGAGCCACAAGGACATAAATCATTTCTACCTACAGTTACAAGGCTCTTCTTAGGTGCACGCTTAGCCTCTCCACCCTTTGAATCGTTTGTTACTGTATTCTTATTTACTTCCTCACGCTCAAGATTTGACCTAATTTGAGCACGCATTAAATACTTTAAGACATCAGTTTCAATGCTTCTCATCATCTTATTGAATAGCTCAACACCTTCCTTTTGATAAATTTGGAATGGATTTTGTTGAGCATAGGATTGTAAAGAAACACCTTGACGAAGCTCGCTCATCTTATCAATGTGCTCAGTCCAATGAGTATCAAATACCTTTAAGACAACAACCTTAAGGAATTCCTGATAAATTTCATCCTCAAACATTGCCTTCTTTTCTTCTAACTTTTTAAACGCAATATCAGTTAGGTAATCACAAATTTGATTTTCATCAAGCGTTTGAATTACGCCTATATCAACGGCACCCTGACCAAAGAATTGATTGTTAAATTCCTTAGTAATTGCCTCATCATCAATATTATATTTTGAATGACCAACCTGCTCCATATGAGCAAACGCAGCATTCTCAACACCAGCCTTGATTAAATTATTAACAATTGGCTCAATTGACTTATCCTTAATAATGTGCATTCTTTGATCATAGAATAGCTCACGTTGCTTACGAATGACATCATCATATTTAAGTACGTTCTTACGAGAATCATAGTTAGCACCCTCAATACGAGTTTGAGCATTTGTTACAAGCTTTGTAAACATCTTTGACTCTAAAGGTAGAGATGTATCTCCACCATTCGCAAGACGAATAGCCATATCAATTCTATTTTTGAAGGAATCACTACCAAAACGCTTTAGTAAATCGTCCTCAGATGAAGTATAGAAGCGTGAGTATCCTGGATCTCCTTGACGACCAGAACGACCTCTTAGCTGATTATCAATACGACGTGATTCATGTCTTTCAGTACCAAGAACACATAAGCCACCAAGCTCTCTTACACCCTCGCCAAGCTTAATATCGGTACCACGACCAGCCATATTAGTTGCGATTGTAACGGCGTTCTTTTGACCAGCAACAGCGACAATTTCAGCCTCACGTGCATGGTTTTTAGCATTTAAAACCTCATGAGGAATTCCTTCGTGTGTTAATCTTTTAGAAATAACCTCAGATGATTCTACAGAAACAGTACCAACAAGAATTGGTTGTCCTGTAGCATGGCGTGCTTTAATTTCTTCAACAAGAGCATTAATCTTAGCCTCCATTGAGCAATAAAGTAAGTCAGGCATATCCTTACGAATAACAGGCTTATTAGTAGGAACCTCTACAACATACATATTATAAATGTTTCTAAATTCCTCTTCCTCAGTCTTAGCAGTACCAGTCATACCAGAAAGCTTCTTATACATACGGAAGAAATTTTGATATGTAATTGTAGCTACAGTTACAGTTTCCTGCTTAATTTCTACGCCTTCCTTAGCCTCTAAGGCTTGGTGTAGACCCTCACTATATTGACGTCCCTTTAAAACACGACCAGTAAATGAATCAATGATTACAACCTCGCCATCCTGAACCATATATTCAACGCCATTCGTAAAAATATAATTAGCCTTTAGAGCGTTATTAATACGGTGTACAAGACCAACATTTTCAAGCTCATATAGATTTTTAAGATTAAATTGCTTTTCAGCCTTTTCAACACCAGACTCAAGCAATTGAATTGTTTTAGATTCAATATCAATTTCATAGTCCTCATCACTTAGACTCTTAACAAAGCTATCAGCTGATTGGTATGAAACAGCAGAGGTCTTAGCACCACCAGAAATAATAAGAGGAGTACGAGCCTCATCAATTAAAATTGAATCGACCTCATCGATAATGGCATAACTAAGACCGCGAACCTGAACTAGATCCTCTTCTCTAACTGCCATATTATCTCTTAAATAGTCAAAGCCTAGCTCACTATTTGTTGAATAAAGAATATCGCAATCGTATTGCTCACGCTTTTCCTGACGAGTTAAATCACGAATATTTAAACCAACTGTTAAGCCTAACCAACGATAAACAGTACCAATTTCACCATCAACCTCACGCTGAGCAAGATACTCATTGACAGTTACAATATGAACACCATTACCTGCTAAGGCATTTAAATAGGCAGGCATTACTGCAGTAAGGGTTTTTCCTTCACCAGTTTTCATCTCGGCAATATTACCACCATGAATGGCAATGGCACCACAAACCTGAACAAAGAAAGGCTTTTTCTTAATAACACGATAAGCAGCCTCACGTACAACGGCATAAGCCTCTGGTAAAATGTCATCTAAAGTTTTACCATTTTTTAATAATTCCTTAAAATAAGGAGTTTTTGCCTGTAGCTCTTCATCTGAAAGCTTAGACATTGCTTCATCATATGAAAAAACCTGCTTTGCAATCTTTTCACATCTTTTTAGCTCTTTATAACCTGCATCAAATAATTTTTTAAACATATAATTTTCCTCTAATCTGATAAATAAATTTATAGAATAAAATAAATATAAAATATTTATTAAATGTCTATTTTTATTCTACATTAAAAAGAAAGATAATTCAAGATAGTAAAGCCATTTATTTAATATTTTATAAATCAAATTTATCATTTTTTTAGCATAAAAAAAGAGTAAATGCCTTAATTAGACATTTACTCAATTTAAACTACTTAGTTTCGATTACTGCATAGTCGCCATCATCACGAGTATAAACTACACAAACCTCATTATTCTTTTCTTTGTTTTGGAAAATGAAGAAATCATGACCAGTAAGCTCCATATGCTCAATAGCCTCATCAACAGTCATTGGCGAAAGCTCAACCTTCTTAGAACGAACTAGCTGAGATGCAATAATTTCCTTCTCTAATGCCTTTGCATCAAATGCATCGTTTGAGAATATTTCCTTAATTCCTTCTTTATTTTCTTTGCTCTTAGTTCTTGTCTTATACTTCACAATTTGAGATACAAGCTTATCTAATGCCTTATCTAAAGCACTATATACGTCTTGATCCTGTGCTTCTGCACGTAATATTATATTCTTAGTTGGAATTGTAACCTCTACCTTGTGATATTCAGGATATACCTTACAAACAACTCTAGCCTCAAGCTCAGCTTGATCTTGAAAATAATGTTCTAGCTTGGAAAGCTTATCTTGAGCATAATCCTTGTTTGTTTGGCTTGGAACAAAACCATTTTTTCCTAAAACTTCAATTTTCATATAAAATCACTCCTTAATAAATACTATTCCTTTTTTACACTTTTATTATAGCATAATATGTAAGCCTTTACAATTGGATTATGAAAAAAGATATTTTTTTTTTTAAAATAAATGCTGAAATATATTCAAAAATGGGATGATTTAATAAAATACAAAAAAAGGAGATTTCTCTCCTTTTATATGTTTAGCTTTTAGTAATTTTAAAGACATTTTGAGCCTGAAGACCTTTATCGCCTGTTACAAGCTCGAATTCAACAACTTGGCCTTCTTCTAATGTTTTAAAGCCTTCATCCTGAATTTGCGAATAATGAACGAAAATATCATCATAGTTTTCTTTGATAATAAAACCATAACCCTTCTCATTATTAAACCACTTTACTTTTCCAACTAACATACTTATTTACCCCTTTCTTAAGACATCTTTATTATACAATAGTAAAGGCAGTTTTTTTATTTAAAGCGTACCAAAAAGTTTTACCTAATCAGCCAAATAATTACAAATAATATAAATATCCTTATCGTAAAATGATGATAATTCATCGAAAATGTCAAATTTTTGTTTACTAATTTTTAATGTATCAAAGGCCATATAGATATCTGCCATATTACTTTTTTGATATACATAGGAAAATATTTTTGAATACTCATATGAATAGGCTAAAGGATTAATAAAATATGGTTTTGGATAAAGTGAATAGATAAAAAGCTGATGATTAGTTAAAGGAAAAACTGTATAGCCTATTTTAATAGGATAGCTTTTATAGCATTTATCACAGATTAAATATCTTTCATGCGAAAAAAGACTTGAAAAATTCTTTTTTATCGAGAAGGTTCTTTTACAAATTAAGCATTTCATATAATCACCAAATTTAAAATAGCACAGACTCTTATTTTTGTCAATAATGGCTTAGCTAAGCCATTTTATCGAAAATAAGCTATAAAGATACGCTCAAATAGCCTAAAAAAACTTTTTTTATCTAAAAACAGCTAAAACAAGGCTAAAAATTAAAAAATCCTAGCTAAAAAGCTAGGAAAATATTATTTTAATAAATTTTTAAATACATCAACCTTGTCTAAATGCTCCCAAGGAAGATCAATATCATTGCGACCAAAGTGACCATAGGCTGCAGTTTGAGCATAAATAGGGCGCTTTAAATCAAGAGTATCAATAATTCCCTTTGGAGTAAGCTTAAAGTTCTTACGTACTGCCTCTTCAATTAAAGCCTCAGAAACCTTAGCAGTACCAAATGTATCAACTAAAATACTAGTTGGTTCAGCAACACCAATGGCATAAGAAAGCTGAATTTGGCAGCGAGATGCAACACCAGATGCAACAATATTCTTTGCAATATATCTTGCCATATATGATGCACTTCTATCTACCTTAGATGGGTCCTTACCAGAAAAAGCTCCACCACCATGGCAAGCAGCTCCACCATATGTATCAACAATAATCTTACGACCAGTTAAGCCTGAGTCTCCTTGAGGTCCACCTACAACGAAACGACCTGTTGGGTTAAATAAGAATTTAGTATTTTCATCAATTAAATTAGAAGGTACGATTGGATCAACGACATTAGCCTTAACATCTCTTGCGAGAGTATCCATATCTACATTTGGAGAATGCTGAGTTGAAATTAAAACCGTATCAACTCTAAATATTTTACCATTGTCGTCATATTCAACAGTAACCTGAGTTTTACCATCTGGACGTAAATAAGAAAGAGTTCCATTCTTTCTTACATCAGTAAGACGCTTAGCAAGACGCTGTGCTAAGGTAATTGCCATAGGCATATAAACATCAGTTTCATCGCAGGCATAACCAAACATAATACCTTGGTCACCAGCACCCTGCTCATGATTTGCAGTCTCATCAACACCCATTGCAATATCAGGTGATTGAGGGTCAATTGCTGTCATAACAGCTAAATTTTCAGCATCGAAGCCAAATTTACCACGAGTATAGCCAATCTCAGCTACCTTATCACGTACAATCTTTTGTACATCTACATAATGAGATGTTGTAATCTCACCAAATACAAAGCATAATCCTGTTGTTACAACAGTTTCACATGCAACACGACCATTTGGGTCATGAGCTAAAATATCATCAAGGATTGCATCACTAATTTGATCACAAATTTTATCAGGATGTCCCTCAGTTACAGATTCAGAAGTAAAAAATCTAGGCATTGTCAATAACCTCCTTAATTGCTCTAGAAAGCTGATCGGCACAGCTTGTTGGGCGTGCTCCACAGGTGTTTCCACTTAAAACATTCATTATTTCCTCCATTGGCTTACCCTCACAAAGCTTACCAATAGCTTTTAAATTTCCATTACAACCACCAATGAATGTAAGGTTGTACATTTTTCCATTTTCATCATAATCAAAATCAATTTGCTTAGAACAAACAGATTGTGTTTTGTAAGTCTTATGCTCCATAATTAACCTCCTAAAAATTATCATATATTTTTTCAAATTCATCACTAAAGCGAATGAAGCGCTCAAATAAATAAGAATCAAAGAATTGACTATATTCTCTATTTAAAGTTTCAATTGCCATTTTGTTAGGATAAGGCCTTTTATAGCTTCTTAGGCTTCTTAGTGTAACATACATATCACTAAGTAAAATAACCTGCTCCTCTTCAACCTTATGCTTAATAAGCTTTCCACTATTTTGGGTTTCAACAATAGCTCCCTCAACGCTTGTTCTTATTATACTATCAGCTAATCTATCAAGCTCAAAGCGTTTAATAATTTCATTACCAAGCTTAGCCTGATTACTTAAATGAATAAATCTTTCATCCTTTGAGCTAATTTTATCGGTATTAAGATCAACTTTTTTATCAAGGGTTATCCTTGAAAATGCATATAGCTTTTGTGCTTTAGCTGCTGAGTAGCCTAAAATTTCGGAAAATCTTTTTGCTACAACACTAACTAGTTCAATATGCTGTCTATCATCATCCGATACTATATCATTTGATAGCGTTACATCAAACATTTCCTTTACAATATCAGTAAATTCATCCTGAACCTCTTCTCTTTTAATTAGCTCAAGACGTCTTTGATCCTGCATGTACTGTGTAATGGCAACAATTACATAAAGTACTAAAATAAAGGAAGCTAAAATAATTGTTCTTAGAATAATATCAGCAAAGGCTGAGCTTCTTAAGAATTCAATTATCTGCTCAAAGGTATTTCCTTCAAAGTCAGTTGAAATCATATTATAGGTTATCGTAAAGTGTAAAATCGTAATAATTACAATAAACCATTTAGAAATAGTTTTCAAAAGCTTTTTATTTTGATAAAGAGATACAATGACAAGGGCATAATATATAAGCATATATCCAGCCTCACCAAAGCTTGCACCACTTGTTTTCATCTTCATATAAATAATAACTGATGACAAAAACATATAAAAGCAGGCAATATACATCGCAATAGTTTGATGCATAATATCATCCTTATGCGTATATATCATTTTCTTTAGGGTTGAGTTTATCAAAAATGTTAATGGGAACAAAATGGCAGTTAAAATCCAGTTTGAATTAGTCTTTGTAATAAAAGAAACAATCATCATTAGGGTTGAATAAACCATATTTGAAACGAAAATAATATTTTTTATAACAATATTTCTTCGGAATAATACTTGAGTTTCATTGGAAATATCAATACCATTTTCGAAACCAAACCATTCATTAAATAGAGATGAAAATGATTTTTTCTTAAAAAATTTCACGGCAACACCACCCTTAATCACTCAATTTATTATATCATAAAGCGTTAGATAATAATATCGTTAAGATTAAGAAGCTTTTGTCCGTTAAGGAAATCCTTAACATTCATACGCTTTTTACCAGGAGCCTGAAGCTCGAGCACGCTAATAGCGTCTGTTTTACACTTAATTATTAAGCACTTCTTTAGGTTAATAATTGTACCTGGCTTAGCATCACTATTATTTATTACAATTTGCGCCTTATATATTTTAATTCTTTGACCTTGTGCCTCACAATAAGCACCTGGCTCATCAGCTAGACCTCTAATTAAATTAAAGACGTCTTTAGCAGCCATATTAAAGTCAATTTTTTCCTCAAGAGGAGAAATATTTGGTGAAATTGTAGCATCATCCTCATTTTGAGGAACACCTAAATTTCTTTCATTATAGATATCTTCAATATTATCCATTAATAGATCCCTACCTATTATAGATAGCTTTTTAA
>ULJW01021750.1_pt1 | contig 14075 bp, 11 predicted proteins | sample 1950991 | NCBI WGS metagenome assembly ULJW01 (sample SAMEA4835484, study PRJEB28245) | human gut metagenome | biome: gut microbiome; material: fecal sample | place: Denmark | collected 2008 | reverse complement strand
ATAGAAAATTAAAAAGAACCGAAGTCCTTTTAATTTATTAATTGCTTAGCCTTAATTGTTTGAAGATACTCAAAGCCTGAAATGGGCTTAGAATAATAGTAACCCTGAATAAAATCCGGATTTAAACTAATTATTCTTAATAAATCATCTTTTGTTTCAATACCCTCAACAATTACGTAGGTATTAATTTCATGTGCCATTAAAATTAAATTTCTCAAAAGCTCAAAATCATAGCTAGAGTTTAAAGCCGCATCGGTAAATGTTTTATCAATTTTAATAATATTAGGATTAAGCATACTAATATTATGAATATTAGAATAGCCTGTACCAAAATCATCAATTGCGATACCAAATCCATTGCTCTTAAGCCCCTTCCAAGCCTTATTTACAAGCTCATTATTTTCAAGATAACCAGATTCAGTTAATTCTACGATAATAGCATCATTAGGTAAATTATATTCTCTTAAAATATCAAAGAAGCTGATAAAATCAAAGCCCTTTAAAATTTGAATATAGGATATATTAATGGAAACGCGATAATCTGGATAATACTTTCTAACCTGATTTAAGAATAAACAGGCTCTTTTAATAATAAATTCTCCAACAGCTATTATTAGACCTGTTTCCTCAAGAAGCGGAATAATTTTATTAGGAGCTACAAATTCATCATCAAGCTTAAATCTTAGCAATGCCTCTGCACCAAGTGCAATGGCAGTGTTATGATTAACAATAGGCTGGAAATATAGATCAAAGCCTGCAAAATCATTTTCAACTGCCTTATTCAAGGCCTGGATTAAATGCGTTCTTTGAATAAATTCCTTATAGTCATCCTTGTTATATAAATATAATTGATTCTTTCCCTTCTTCTTGGCCATATCAAGAGAAAATTCCAAATCACGCATTACAGCTGAAACGCTTCTTTTCTCTTTATTAGGAACAATTAAGCCAGCTGAAACAGTATAAATACCCTCATATTTTCTTTCAACAATGGTTCTTGAAATTTCCTTTCGAATTCTTTCATATTGATCCTCAGCCTCATTAAGGCCACGTTTATTTAAGTCAATAATTACAAATTCATCGTTCTTTAAGCGATAAACGTTTTGATTAATTAATAAGCTTTGTCTAATAATATTGGCAAGGCCTTTTAAAACAGTATTACCATATTCAAGACCATAATGCTCATTAATAGTTCTTAAATCATCAACTCCAATTTTCATAATATATCCATTATTATCAAGGTTCTGGTTTTCCTTCAAGCATTTTTTAAAGGGCTCTTCTCCAAGAAGACCAGTTATATTATCTGCAAAATTGTCATTTCCAATTTCATTTACACAGCCTAAAATAAGCTTAGGCTTTCCATTTTCATCTCTTATTAGATTTCCTCTACAATTAATCCAATATGTCTTTGAATCCCTACCAATCCATCGATATACTAAATTGTGATCATTTTTCTTTCCTGAGGTAACTAAATCTAAATCATTAAGTAAAAGGGGATAATCCTCATCATAAACATATAGCTTATGATTCTTTTTGACATTTTTAAAATGATTTGAAGGAAGCTTAAACTTCTTATACGCCTTATATGATATTTCATATTCATCATTTTCAATATCATACAAGAAAATATAGTCATGCATAGAATCGTAAAAATATTTTACAATTGAAACACACTCATCAAACGACGGGATTTTCTTTTTTTCCATTCTATCACCCCATTTTGCAAATATTTTAACATTTTTTTGTATTTTTGTTAATATAAAACAAAATAAAATTTTATAATTTGGTGTTTTTAAGACGAATATGAAGAAAAATTAAGTGTTTTCAACAAAATGAAATTCAAAATTCTTTTCAAAAATAAAAAATTTGCTCCAATCTGAAGCAAATTATTTTTCATTCTTCATTATATTTGAATCAGCTACGGAAGTTCGTCTTTTTTTTACCGATACAAATTCTAGAATAAAATAGCAAATTAATGAAATAATCATTAATATATAATATGTAAGTAATCTCCATAATAGCATTCCAGATACAGCCACACTGCTTGTAACCCCTGCAAGATTTATAAATAGTGATTTGAAGGCAAATTCAATTCCTCCAGAGGCACCTGGTGTTGGTACAAAGCAAGTCATCGCGATACTAAAGGTAGTCATCGCTATTACAATGAATATTGTTTTAGGACCTAAATGAATGTCTAAAGATAATAAAACAAAGAATGGTAATGCATAAAAGATAATTAAAGCTAATGTTTTAAAAAATAAGGCTAAAATCAATCTTATAGGATGCTTAAAGGCTTCCTTAAAGGATACCTGTGCCTCCTTACAAAAGTCTTCAAACTTTACAACAGCAAGATCAAGCTTACCTTTAAATATTTTTCTTTTGCAAAAAAAGCTAACTATTTTAACAAGAACATTTTTTATTTTATTGGAAATACCAATTGATAGATAAAGCAACAAAACTAAAATATTAAGTGATAGACCAACTATAATTAAAATCTTAATTGCCTCAACTCCCTTTGATAATTCCTTATAATATATCAAAGATAGCAGACACAAAAAAACAATAGCAATTTGATTAATAACCGAATTTATAAGTAGTGCTCCAGTTGCACGTGAGGTTGGGACCCCAAGCCTTTTATATTCAACCACCTGCATAGGCTGAGAGCCCGTATTAGATGGAGTAATGCCATTATAAAAATATTCAATTGATGAAACTAGAAAGGAATCTACAGCCTTAAGCTTTTCATCCTTAATTATAATCATTAATGAAAATGCATTTATAATAAAATAAATTATTAAAAAGCCAAAGGCTACAAAAAGCCATAGGGGCTTAATATTTTTAAGGACATGAGCAATTTCTGTTAAATCATTTGCTAAAAATAAAACTAATAGCATTATAATTGTAATAATAGCAAAAAAGCTTATTCTTAAAATCTTTTTTAGCATAAATGATCCTCCTTCCATTCAATTATTTTTATTTCTTCTTGTAATCAAGACAATCAACTATGTAACCAAAAATATAAAGTACATTAAAGATTAAAAATCCAACTAATGAGAAAGCCAAAGAAAAGCTTGGACTATATATAAATTGAATAATTGTAATTAATAAATTAATAAATAGTATTACAGCGTAGAAAACAAGAATTTTAGAAATTTTACTTTTTTTACCCAAATAGCTCATTAAACCGGCAATACCTGCTAGTAAATAAACAATAATTGATATAACTTTAATGATTAAAAATAAAGCTAGGCTGAAGCCAGAATAGTTAGAGATATACTCAAATATGTCATAAAAAGTATAAACCGATGTAAAAATTAAAATCATTGAAGAAATTAGGGTCGCAAGCTTACCCAAGCGTCTTAGGCTACCCTCATTATCCCATTTACCAAAAATTGATTGTGAACTTTCCTTGGCAATAACCTTTTTAGTTTTATTATCAACCATGATAATTTCACTTACTCTTGTTCTAATTCTTAAGGCAAAGATTTTTTGTTTTGACTTTTCAAGAAAAAGCATTGAAACAGCCTCCCAAACAAAAACCCAGGCTGCAATATTAATGATTTCAGCAATAACCTCAGCCTTAATTCCTTCACCAAACCATAATTTATTTTTACCAATAACCATAAAGCATAAAAGGATTACTCCTACAAGTACTAATGTAGCAGCAATTAAATACTTTCTTTGTCTTCCTCTTCTTGAGGTATATTGATTTAGCTCAAGGGTATCATTGAAGGATTGAATAATATTTTTAGGGTCATAGCCCTCATAATCCTCAATATCAAAATCAAATTCAACCTTAAAATATACCGGAATAGTTTGAATTATGTTATTAATATTTTCAAGGGCATCATCTCTTATGATAGGATTATCATGATTTCCAACATTAGTATTTAACAAATCGGAAGATTTATCATAATTTATTTTTATTGTAACAATTCGATTAGCTTCATCTACATCATAATATTTTTTTAGTAATGCAAGCTGGCGATTATTTTCAATTATATTATTCTTTTTTATAACAAACACCACCATTTAGTAAAACAATTAATTATTAATTATAATATTGTTTTTACCACTATTTTTTACTTCATACAAGGCTTTATCAGCCTTGTTAATAAAATCAAGCTCATTTTTTATATCATCACTCATTTGAGCAATACCACAGCTAATCGTAATTTGATAATCATGATACTTTTTTTCAAATTGATTAATAGCATTAGAAAGAATCATTTTAAATGAATCTACCGAAATTTCAGTAGCAATAATTAAAAATTCATCGCCACCATATCTTCCGCATCTTATTTGCTCACTTGTAATTTCCTTTAGCATTTCAGCAGCAAATGAAATAACCTCATCCCCGAAGGTATGACCATATAAATCATTAATTTGCTTAAAATCATCGATATCAATCATCGCTATAAGTATATTATCCTTATATGCATCCATTGAAATCTTAACAATCGCCTTTATAGCCATGTTATTGTATAAACCAGTAATAGAATCCTTCTTTACAAGGTCATTAAGCTTTTCTTCTCTTTTTATATAGCTAACAATTTTATACATTTTATCGCTATAGGCCCTTAAAATAATATTTGTAGCAAAATAGCAGCAAATAATAATTGCAATACAAATTAAATAATGTAATATAGCATTTACAACTTTAAAATCGTGTCTAGTAATAGAAATTATGCAGGTAGCTGTAATTGATAAAATATAAATACAAATTTGTGTTTTAAGTATTTTTTGATTATAAAAAAGCGCTGTTAAAACCATTGGTATTACCATACAAAGAGAAATTTCAGGATAAGCACAATGGAACATAGTCATAACACAGGCTGGAATGGCTAGTACAGTTGTAGCACACAAATCATTTACCTTTTTACTATAATTCTTTTTATAAATTATATATCCTATAATGATAGATCCGAAAGTTATAATTGAAGGTGAGATTAAATTTTTTAAAATATATAATCTTATATCATATGTAATTAGATCAGCAAAATAATATACAATGAAAAAGACAATTTCTAGCATCAATGAAATAATTGAAAACAAAAAAGCATCCTTAAAAATTTCATTGTTTTGTTGCTCATATGTATAGCTCATTGTGACACCAAACCTTTGTTTTAACGAAATTTACCAAGATTATATCATATCGTTTAAAATTTATAAATAGTTTTGTTAGGATTTATAAGCACAAATTTCCCAAATATTACCATCTATTATTATATTCCTAGTAATAAAATCATTAAATATTTTTCAAGCATTTCAAAGTACTCTAAATATTTAACGGTAATCAAAATATAAAATACCACGATTCGATTTAAAAAAATCCTCGTATTTTATAATATTTTCCTTATTTATTTTGTAAACGTCAAAAATGGAACGTTCCCAGCTCTAACAGTAATTTTTAAAATAAAAAGCCCGATTTTTATCGGACTTAAGTTCAAAAAAATTTACAGCTTCATATTAATTAAATATTGTAAAAACATTCTTGTTCAAGACAAATTTTATTATCAATTAAATACTCAATAACATCAGTATACTCGACCAATAATGGTTTAGTAAGCAAAGATTTTAATTTCTTTTCATACTGCTCATCATTAAATGATTGAGCATATTTAAGATTATTCTTTAGTGTTTCTAAATCCATAGTAATAGTTTTAATATGATAAAGAGTTTTTTCCATTAAATTAAAAATTATTACATACTTCTTTTATCTTTTTAAGTACAAGCAGTTGACTTCTTGTTGAAAAGCCTCCCAAATACACAATTAATCAATCAGAATGAAAATCATGAAACGTTGTTAATCATCAACTTACATAAGCTAATTCATTATAATACTCCTTTCCTACAAGAACTGCTGCATTGGAAAGAGCAGAAACATATTCTCCAAGAGTGACAAGTTGAAACCAATTTCCTTTAAACTCAAACCATTCTCTTTCTTTAGAAAATTGTAATAGTTCATTAATTATTTCTTTAACTTTCATTATACCAAAAGTTGGTAATAAAGCACTGACAAAATTGCAGAATTATATATGTTTTTTGCTTATCATTCTCAAATAAAATAATTTTCAGTTCATATCATTTAATTGTTGGAGTAAACGTTCAATAGTTCCTATAATTGTTCAATAGTAAGCATAAAGAATTTCAAAAATTCACAATTTAAAACGAAAAATATATGTATTAAGGTTTGAATGTTCGGACCTACTGTAATAATCAAACTCCTGTAAAAATAAAAAAAGTTTGACACATTTTACTGTATCAAACTATTGCATTTTCAATGGTAGTCGAGACGGGAATCGAACCCGTGATTGAACCTTGAGAGGGTTCCGTCTTAACCACTTGACCACTCAACCATTTTCTTGCTTGTTGCTTTTATATAATACCATATAGAAAACAAGATTGCAAGAACTTTTTTTATTTTTTTAAAAATTTGTAAAAAAATAAATTTTTATTAGGCATGACCATTAATATATTCCTTTAAAATATCTAAATATTGCTTTGTTATAGCCTTCATTGGCTTTTCACTATCATAAATATAAACCAAATCCATTATTTCATCTGTCTCAAGAGGAATAGAAATAATATTATCTCCATCAAGGCTTGAGGAAATCATACCTGATGATATTGTATAACCATTAAGGCCAATTAATATATTAAATAGGGTTGCCCTATCGGATACTACGATCGCCTTAGATACACTTTCTAGAGCATGAGGCTCCTCAGAATAATAAAATGAATTATTAAGACCCTGATCATAGCTTAATCTTGGACACTTATCTAAATCCGCAAGGCTTAAGCTTTCTTTGTCCGCAAGAGGATGATTCTTGCTTAAAAGAACGTGAGGCTTAGCTTCAAATAAAAATTCATAGGAAAGTCCATTAGAAGAAATTACCTTTTTCATAATCTCTGAGTTAAATTTCGAAAAATAAATTACACCAAGCTCGCTTCTTCCATCCTTAACATCATTTATAACATCATAGGTTTTACACTCTCTTAAGGAAAACTCATATGTATCCTTACCAAGTGTTTCTACAAGTTTTACAAAGGCATTTACGACAAAGCCATAATGCTGTGATGAAATCGCAAAGATTCTTTTAATGCTTTCCTTATTTTTATAAATTCCTTCTAATAAATTAGCTTGCTCTACTACCTGTCTTGCATATGATAAAAATTTAGTACCATCATCAGTTAATAAAACACCCTTATTAGTTCTATTAAAAATCGTAATACCCATCTCAAGTTCTAAATCCTTAATTGCCTTAGACAAATTAGGCTGGGTTATAAAAAGCTCATCAGCAGCTGTATGCATACTGCCACTTTTAGCTATTGTTATAACATATCTTAGTTGTTGTAGTGTCATATCATCAGCTCCAAACATTCTAATAATATCACAGTTATTCACAAAAAAAAATAGCCGAAGCTACTTTTTTTATTTATTTTTGCTTAGGTAATCAATAGCATATCCTACATACATTGCAACGGATACAAGCAAGCAATCCTCATCAATATCAAAGTATTCATTATGATGAGCCACACCAGTTTTAGGATCCCCCTTCTTGTGAGAACCAACAAAACCATAGCAGCCTGGAGCTGCAATAATATATTCAGCCATATCATCGCCACCAAGAGCTGGCTCACGGTTTGTAATAATATGATCAGTACCTAAAAATTTCTTAGCAACCTCAGAAGCCTCAAGGCATGATTCCTTATCATTAATTAAAGGAGATGTGAAATCCTTCCATTCAAATGAAACCTCACCACCATATGAGCTAGCAACATTAGATGCAATTCTTTCAATTGCCTCCTTTGTCTTCCTTCTTACCTCAGGTGTAAGGCAACGAACAGTTCCTTCCATTTGAGCACTAGGTGCAACAATATTATATGCCTGTCCAGCCTCAAGACGACCAATTCCTACAAGGACATTATCCATTGGTGATGATAATCTTGAAACAATTCCTTGAATGCTACAAACAATTTGAGATGCAATATATAAGGCATCAACACCAGCCTGGGGAGTTGATACATGTGCAGCCTTACCCTTAACACTGATTTTAAACCAATCAACAGATGCGTTATTTGGACCAGGAGTTAAAGAAATATAGCCTGTTTCAATATTGGATGCAATATGCATTCCAAATGTACGATCAACATTTTTGACAAGGCCACGATCAATAAATTGACGGGCTCCATAGCCAATTTCCTCAGCCTGCTGGAAGTTAATTACAATCTTACCATAAATATCATCCTTATGATTAACTAAAATACGACAAGCTCCAAGTAATCCTGCCGCATGAGCGTCATGGCCACAAGCGTGCATTACACCCTCATTTTGGCTTTTATAGGAAGCTTCATTCTTTTCATGAATAGGAAGTGCATCAATATCAGCTCTAAGTAAAATTGTTTTTCCCGGATGATTTCCAATAATTTCGGCATAAATTCCGGTTTCATCAACTCTTTTATGAGCAATTCCAAGCTTATCTAGCTCCTCTTCAATTTTCTTTGCTGTATTAAATTCCTGTCTAGGTAGTTCAGGATGACTGTGAAAATAACGACGTAGTCCAACTACATATTCATGATCATTTTTTACTTCTTCTTTTATTATATCTAAAATACTCATATTATTTGCTAAAAAGCTTCACCTCCATCTTAATTAATTATATATTATTTTTTTAAGCCTGCAGCTTCCTTTAAAGCATCAAGAGAGCTATAAGCCTTTGAATAGATTGTAAGTGGTGCAATTAAAGTATCGGCTAAGGCCTCAATATGATAATTATTTGCACTAATTTCATTATTTAAATATGCTTTATGCTGGAAGGCATTTAAATCAATTTCCTTTGACTCTAAGGCTGAGTTTGGCAAATTGTAAGCACTAAATGTTACAAGTTCTAGCTTAATACCAGCATTTTCTTGGTCAAGCACATATTGTACAGCATTCCAATACTCATTTTTAGCTCCACATACACCAATCTTTACTGTCTTAGAATAGGTATTATTTTTTGTAGTTGATGCATATGTGTCGATTGTACTTACAGTTTGACTATACTCTTGTGAGCTCTTAGCCTCGTAGCTAAATGATGGGAAGTAAGCCTCTTTGTATTTTCCAAGAAGATACTCAGCTACAATTTGGGTATGATATGCATCCGCAATTTTCTTATAATCAGCGTTATCCTTATTTTCTGACTTAACTGCGATAATATTTACATATGGATTATCCCCAGTTTCAGATTGACTTTCAATTAAAAGACCATCTCTTGAAGGTACAAAGCCTGCTGTTGTTGCATATGTACCATTAATACATGAAGCACCATAGTCACTTAAGGTTGAAGCTAAAGTATCAGCTGATTGTGGAACAATCTTAATATTATAAATGTATTTTGTAACGTCCTTAAGTTCTGGTGAGAAGCCTGCAGCTGGATCAATTTCAATAAGACCTGCTGCCTCAAGAAGCTTTAAGCCACGACATTGGTTAGTTCCATCAGATGGAATAGAAATTTTAATAGCATCGTTGCTACCACATGATGTAAATGCTAATACTCCTGCACCTGCAAGAACTGCTGCTGATAATAATTTATTGATTTTCATTTTTAATTTCTCCTTAATTTTTTTAAATTTATTTTTTTCTTATAAACAATGCTCTATTAGTTGTTTTCTTAGCTAGTAATGTACCAATTGCTTGAATGATACAAATAATGATTACTAAAACAATTAAGCATCCGTATACAATATCCATATGATTTTGTTGCTGACCAAAGGTAATCGCAAAATCACCAAGACCACCAGCCCCTACGGCACCTGCCATAGCAGTAAGACCTATAAGAGATATCGCTGTAATTGTTGTTACCTTAATTAATTCAGGTAAGGCTTCCTTTAAATAGACTCTAAAAATAAGTCCTAAGGTACTACTTCCCATTGATCTGGCAGCTTCAATCTTTCCTGGTGAAACATTATCAAGAGCTGTTTCAACCTGTCTTGAATAGAAAGGAACCGTACCAAACACAAGAGGAATAATTGCTCCCTTTACACCAATTGCTGTACCAACAATGGCTCTTGTAAATGGGATTAAAAAGATAATAAGAATTATAAAGGGAATAGATCTAAATAGATTAATTATAACACTTAAAATGCTATAAACGATACGATTTTGCTTAATACCATCCTTTTTAAAGATTGTAAGCAAAATACCGATAAAGATACCTAGTACTAAGGAAATAATTCCTGATTCTAAAAACATAACTAGTGTATTCCCAATTTGCTCCCAAAACATATCATTGTATGCTGACAGATTAGGAAATAATTTACTATAAAGTCCTAAAATCATTATTGATTATCTCCTTTCTTTATAATATTAACCTTTACATTAGCTTGCTCTAAATATTCAATTGAAGATGAAATAGCCTCATCACTTCCACTAAATATTGCAATAATACGACCAAATTGACTATCATGTAGGGTTTCAACGTTAGCAAGAACAATTGAAATATCAATATTAAAGTCTCTTGATGCCTTACTTATAAGGGCATCTCCAACTGATTCCTTACCAAATTGAAGTTCAACTAAGGCTTGACCTGCCTTAACATCAATAATATTTGAATGCTTCTCCTCAAGCTTTTCAAGCTTTCCAAGCGATGAGGTTGATGCCATAAATTTCTTTGTAATTGCTTGCTTTGGATTAGCAAATACGTCATAAACATCGCCCTCTTCTACAATCATACCATTTTCCATTACTGCTACACGATCACATATTTCCTTAATTACGGCCATCTCATGAGTAATAATAACAATAGTAAGATTTCTTTCACGATTTAGCTTTTTAAGTAAGGCTAATATTGATTCAGTTGCATCTGGGTCAAGAGCTGAGGTTGCTTCATCTGATAGCAATACCTTAGGGTCATTAGCAAGAGCACGGGCAATTGCAACTCTTTGCTTTTGGCCACCAGATAGCTGGGATGGATAAACATTTCTTTTCTCAGATAGGTCTACAAGCCTTAAAAGGTCATCAACCTTTTCTTCAATTTGTATCTTTGTAAGACCAGTATACTTTAATGGATAAGCAACGTTTTCAAAAACAGTTAAGCGATCTAGTAAATTAAAGTGCTGGAATATCATTCCAATATTCTTTCTAGCCTCTCTAAGCTCCTTGCTTTTAATCTTACACATTCGAATACCCTGACGCTCATCAGGAACATTATAGGTAAGCTTTACCCCATCTACTTCAATTTCTCCACTATCAGGTACCTCTAGTAAATTAATACATCTAACAAGGGAAGATTTACCTGCACCTGAATAACCGATAATTCCATATACCTCACCTTCATTTATTGATAATGATACATTATCAATTGCATGAACATCCGTATTTTTTAAATGATAGGTCTTATCTAAATTCTTAATTTCTATCATATGATCAATCCTTTCATTACCATAAAAAAAGCCCTTTATGCTATACACAAAGGACGAATATATCGTGGTACCAACCTTTTTTCACTAATTAGTAATTAGCCTATTTAAGCTCAATCAAGCCGCAACGCTGTAAAGGGCGCTCCCTCACCTCTTAGCTAATTAAGGTGAAACTCCAAGACCATGTTCACTATACCTTCCTAGCTTTTTTCACCAACCAAAGCCTCTCTTAAAGTCTAGTATAATTACTCTTCTTTTCTACGTTTATTTTTTTAATTTTATGCCTTATTTCTAAGACGTTTATATTATAGCATTAGAATATTATATTGTATAATCTTTAAATTTTATAGTTGTTGATAAGAAAAAGTAATCACAAAAAATAAAAAAATGAAGCTGTGTTTACTTAATTAAAGATTTTAAATCAATTTGTGAGGATGAATAACAAGCCATTGCACCTAAATATTTAGTTTCAAAGAAGCTAGAAACATCATCTGATAATAATATATCAGTTAAAACATCAGCATGTGGTGATGTTGATGCACATACTTAATTGTATTATCATTTAAGCAGCTTGTGAAAGCTAAAGATATTCCTAGTGCTGCTGCACTTCCAAAAAAAGTAAACCAAATTTTTTCATTTTAATATTCTCCGTTTATCTACTTTTTTTGCTACATATAGTCCAAACTTCTGAATAGTATCAACAATTACTACGATTAATATAATTAATATCCAAAAAAATATCTTTTCAAAATAAGAACTCGTATTTCTTGTAAAGAAGGTGTAAACGCCTGAAATTAAGCCACCAGCACCAATATTGTATGCAATGATGTATATCCACTAACGGTCGCACTGATTAAAAGCGCCTTCTTAATTCCTTTAAAGCTCTTCTTTGCATTGAATTAGTCTTTATACCTTCAGCTTCCGGATTAAAATAATCCATATCTCATTTTTCAATTGCATAATCTAATATTAATGAATATTTTTTAATAATATCATTATTTAATAATTTTGTTTTATTCCATAAATTATTAAATTCATTATATGCAGCATTTATTGATGCTATTTCTTCTTTTGAAACTAATGATACATTCCATTCAATATTCTTTAACAATGCAAATCTTGTTATGTTAAAAGACCCTACTATAAATTCATATGAATCATTATATTCAAATAAATATCATTTTGAATGAAAGCCATTATCTCCAAAAGAATTAAAATCAATATGACATGTAAAATTACAGTAGCAATTGTTCCAATCTTTCCTGCTCTTGCATTCCCTACCTTTTTCACTAATAAAAATTAGCTTATTTAGCTCAAGCAAGCATATTCGCTACAAAGAGTGAATCCCCAACCTCTTTTTAAGCTTAAGGTACGACTACCAGACCATCTTCGTTAAAGTTTAATAGCTCTTCTCACCAACTAGATGATCTTTGAAAATCCAATTTAACTACTCTTTCTATCACTGTCTATTAAAATTCATCATCAACTGAAGACCATGCTATTATAGCATCTATAGCATCAAAAAATAGTTTGCATAATCTTTAATTTTTATAGTTTGTGATAAATTTTATTTAAATAGCAGACTCATAACATCTTAAAAAGTAGGTATACCTGGTTGTTAAATCGACAATATTTTGTTTGTTTTGGCTTAGCTCCTGAAGCATTCTAGCATATATGTATAAAGTTTTTTCACTATAGGATGAAAGTTCACCCTTTAAATAGGTTTCATAGGATGCATTATTATAATTATCATAGTTGCTTGTATTATCACGCATCCTAGCATGAGGTGTCTTATCGTATTCCTCCTTCATTTCAAGAACGACATCACAGATACCTTCAATAAGCTTAGCTTGAAATTCCGAAATTTTAGGAAGCCTATCCTTAATTTTAGCAAAAGCCTCCTTATCAACCGTTTCCTCCATAAAGCCATATTTAATTTCAAGTAAATTATAATTGTATTTTAAGGCCTCATGAAGATCATTTAAATATGATTTTAAAAGCTCTAAGCTAAAGCATAAATATTGGGATTCTCTCATTAGCTTAAAATAAGGATAATTTCTTTGGCATGAGGCTTCTCCTCCAATATTTTTTAAAGACTTAAACATCTTGTATTCAATTTCAACAATTTCATCAGTTAATTTTCTTTTTTCATCCCACTCTCTAATAAAGCCTACAATTTCATCCTTGTAATCTTCAATATAAAGTGTATTTATTCTTTTAATTACATTAAAGCTATGAATGGTCTCTAATAGCTTGGCACTAATTTCTTCATATAATGAACTAATATCCTCATTATCTAAAATGTAATAAATCCATTTTTTTATAATACTATTATCATCCATAAGCTTAAGCCTTAGCTTATCATGAGGAAGATATTGCTTATGATACAGATAATAAAATTCCATTAAATGATTTACCAAATTGTTTTTAAGGCTTTTATAGGTATATAAATCATTTCTATCTAAGGCTCTTTTTAAATTATAAGGAATATATTTATTGATATCGAGTGCCTTAAGTGATAAATCAATTAAAAAATCATAATTTGATTTCTTTCTTAAATCATATCTTAAATTATCAAAGCTTGTAAGAATGCCTTTATAAAATATTTTACCATTATAAATTAAGGCCTTTGATTCAGCTGAAATATTATTAATATCATCAACGCCAAGAATTCT
>ULJW01011356.1_pt1 | contig 14182 bp, 20 predicted proteins | sample 1950991 | NCBI WGS metagenome assembly ULJW01 (sample SAMEA4835484, study PRJEB28245) | human gut metagenome | biome: gut microbiome; material: fecal sample | place: Denmark | collected 2008 | reverse complement strand
TTATTATCCATAAAAACACATCCTTAATTTTTCTTTATTATAACTTGAAAAGCTTTATTTTACAACCTTTAATTAACATCTCAAATCTTATTTCATATACTAAAATAAAGGTGTAACTATGAATTATTTTAAATCAATTAAGGAAAGAGACCCCGCTTATCATAATTTTTTATTTACAATTTTATTTTATCCAGGTATTAAAGCCTTATTCATTTATAAAATAGCTCATTTCTTTTATAAAATACATTTCTTCTTTTTAGCCTTTTTACTTACTTCTTTTTGCAAGCACCATTATCAAATTGAAATTCATCCTGCAGCTAAAATTGGTAAAAATCTTTTTATCGATCATGGAAATGGGGTTGTAATAGGTCAAACATCTATTATTGGCAATAACGTCACTATCTATCACGGAGTAACACTCGGAGCAAACAAAAACACTAAAGAAAAAAGACATCCAACAATTGAAGACAATGTCATAATTGGATGTCATGCGGTTATATTGGGAAATATTACAATTGGTAAAAATGCTAAAATTGGTGCGAACGCTACCATTTTATCTGATGTTTTACCAAATACAAGCGTAAAGGGACCCAAGGCTAGCTAGTATGAATTTCTAATTCATTAAGACCAGCTGTGACCTCACCATCAGCTTGCATTAAATATTTATCACTTAAGGATACCTTAATGCTTCTTCCCCTTAGATGAATTACATTTTTTCTAGCAATCTTATGAAGACCTAAATAAATTAAAGGGAATATAGGTATAATTCTTTTATAGCTTTTAGCCTTAATAATATAGACCTCAAAAATACCATCATCTCTTTTAGCCTCAGGAGCGACCTTCATACCTCCACCAATATATTTTCCATTCATTGCTACAAAGAAAAATACATTATCATAATTGTATTCCTTACCATCTACACTAATTTTAAGGCTATAGGATTTAAAGCTTTTAAAAATATTAACGGCCGTCTTAAAATAGCTTCCATCACTATTTTTATTGACAGCATCACATACTGCAGCGTCAATACCCATACCTACACCATTAATAAAATAATGCTTCTCATTATCTAAGATATAGTAAGGAGCATTTTGAAGCTCAGATGTTATATCAACTAAAAAGCCCTTATGCTCTCTTGCAAAATCATTACCACTTCCGGCCTTATAAAGTAAAACTCTAGCCTTTAGCCTATCTCTTGATTCTTCTGATAAATAATGATTGATGGTACCATCGCCACCGGCAATTACTAAAAAATCATCTGCTTTGGTATTTTCAATAATTTGCTCAAGCTTAATTTCTAAATAATTTAAAAGCTTATACTCTAAGCCCTTCTTTTTTAAATATTTTTCAAGTTTTAAAAGCCTTTTAGTCTTAAAGCCTCCTGATTTAGGATTATATAATACATAATACATAAGATCACCTTAATACTGCTATTTTAAATTAACATAGAGCTCATATCTTGATTTATTTTCTTTTCTCTCAAGCTCTTCAATTTTTATATGAGGGCCTAGTAGCTCAGCCTCATCACCCACCTTAATTTTATCATTAATTTCAATAAAACTAAAGTCCATACATTTAATTCCAATCATTTTATAATAGTTACCCTTAATATAGACCTTGTGATGGAGGCTTTTGCTAAGACCTGAGTTATAGCCAATATCTAAAATTCCTACCATTATATCCTTTTTAGCAATATAGGAATCATTATAGCCTAGTGTTTCATTTCTTTTTAGCCTAAAGCATTTAATAATTTTACCCACAAGACAAAGCGCCCCATCATAAATACGCATCCCCACTCTAAAAGAAATTTCACATTTTAAGCCTAGCAAATGAGAACCGCCAATATGTCTAAAAAGGCTTTTATAGCCTGATGTTTTTTCCATAAAGGAATTGAGCTCTTTTTTTATTTTATCCTCTTCATAATAGCCAATATGAGAATAGAGCCCTATACAAAGCTTTTCCTTCAATATTTCTTTATTAATTTGCGACCCAAAGCGGTTCATTTTACTTTTAAGCTTATAATGAAATGGCATATTATATTTTTTACAAAATTCTAAATCATTAAAATCCTCAACTGTTAAAATGATTCTTCTATTACTTGATACTGTTTTTTCTTTGCCTAAAATTAAGACATATGCATCCTGATACCTTGATGTTATATAATTAGCATCAAGGCTTTTAAGCACACAAAAGAAACGAAAGCCTAAATTATAAGCAAGATTTAAAACCGGCTTAAGCCCACAGCCATAGGCATCATCCTTTAGGACAAGCAATGAGCCTTTAGGAAGATGATTTAAATTTTCTTTAATGATATCGTAATTAATTATTTTAATAATGATCACCATTAAATTTTATCATTAAAGCACCTAAAATATGAAAAAGAGGGATGTAATCCCTCAATTAGCACTTAATTAATGCGTATAGCTTCTTTCCACGACGGATAACAATGAATTTAGCCTCAATCGCATCATCCTTAGTTAAAAGATGATCAAGCTCCTGACACTTATCTCCATTAAGGCTTACAGCTCCATTTTGAATAAATTCACGTGCCTCACGCTTACTTTTAGCAAGACCAGCCTCGATTAAAGCGTCAACTAATGTTAAATTGTCATGAAGATTAATTGATGGTAGATCACCAAAGCCCATTTCAATTTCCTTAGCTGTTAAAGCCTTAATATCACCACTGAATAAAGCCTTAGAAATCTTAACAGCCTCATCATAAGCCTCGCGTCCATGAATAAAGGTAATAACCTCACGAGCTAGGGCCTGATGAGCCTCTCTTAAATGAGGAGCCTCTTGATTTTTCTTATCAAGCTCTTCAATTTCTTCCTTAGATAGGAAGGTTAAGAACTTTAAGTAATCAATTACCTTAGTATCCTCAGAGTTAATAAAGAATTGATACATTTCATATGCAGATGTTTTATTAATATCAAGCCAAATAGCCTTACCATTAGTTTTACCAAACTTAGTACCATCACTCTTAGTTAAAAGAGGCATTGTAAAGCCATAGGCCTCCTTACCCTCCTTACGACGAATAAGTTCAATACCAGCAGTGATATTTCCCCATTGATCCTGTCCTGCAACCTGAAGAGTAACTCCACGGTGCTTATTTAAATACCAGAAATCCATCGCTTGCATAATCATATATGAAAACTCAGTATAGGTAATACCCTCATCAAGACGACGAGCAATAATATCCTTTTGAAGCATATAATTAACATTAAAGAATTTACCATAATCTCTTAAGAAATCAATAAATGAAATATCCTTAAGCCAATCGTAGTTATTAACAACCTCAAAGCCAAATAATCTTTCAGCCTGTGCCTTTAGACAGTTGAAATTATGATTTACCTGCTCATAGGTAATCATTGGTCTTTCACTATCAGGCTTAGGGTCACCAATAAGACCTGTACCACCACCAACAAGTAAAATAGGATGATGTCCAGCCTCCTTTAATCTTTTACAAATTAAAAAGCTTGAAAAATGTCCAATATGAAGGGAATCTCCTGTTGGATCAGTTCCAATATAGAAGGTCATTCCTCCCTTATTAAGCTTCTCCTTTAATGAAGGATCAGATACATCCTTAATTAAACCACGCCATTCTAGTTCTTCATAAATACCCATATAAATTCCTCCTAAAAATAAAAAAATCGTCCTTAATCCAAGGGACGAATAATCGCGGTACCACCTTAGTTCAGAATCAATGATTCTGCACCTCAAACCTTTAACGCAGGTATACGTTTAACCTCCAAGATTGTAATTCAAGAAGCACGCCCTAATCCTTTTCACCAACCAGGATTTCTCTTTAAAAAAGCTTGCTCTTTACTGATTTCTTTTCATTGGTTAAGTTGTTTTCATTATAAAGAAAAAAGCTAAGACTGTCAAGCCTTAAGCTGATTTTCTTCTAATAACAGTATATGGAAGCTTGATTTTAATATTATCAATTTCTTCGTTTTTCATAATTTTAGTTAAAAGACGCATAGCAACTGCACCAATATCATATACTGGAGTATCAACACATGTTAGGGTTGGCCTTGAAAGCTTGGCATATTTTGTATTTTGGAAGCCAACAACAGCACAATCCTCAGGTACCTTCACACCAAAATCCTCAATAACATTCATAAAGGAAACAGCAATACTATCTCTTACAGCAATCGCCGCATCAACCTTATTAATCTTAAAATATTCCTCAAAGTGAGCAGTGTTAATTTGAAGGTCACCACTTGTCTTAAATACCTTAGGCTCACGACCAGCTTCCTTCATAGCCTCAATATAGCCTACTTCCTTTTCTTCGTTTACAGAATATCTTCTTACAGTTGAAAGTAAATAAATATCCTTTCTTCCGGCATCAATAAGCTTTTTAGTAATGTCATAGGCAGCCTTTTTATAATCAACAGCTACACTAGGTACACTAGGATTATCTAATAATACATTAGTTAAAACCATTGGAATATTGGCATCATCAAATTGCTTACGAATACTTTCCATTTGATTAACAGCAAGCTCGTCATCTAAAAAAAGGATTCCATCAACCTGCTCAGAGACAATTGTTCTAATTGTTTCTTCAAGATCAAGTTCTCCTGTAATAGAGAATAATTTAATTGAATAATTATATTTTTTAGCAATATCAATAATCCCACCTAAAAGCTGAGATGTTGAGGCTCTTGTAACATCAGATAAAACAATACCAACAGTTGTAGTCTTTCTTGATGCTAAGCCTCTTGCGATAGCATTAGGACGATATCCTAGCTCCTTAATTACCGCAAGAACTCTTTCTCTAGTTGATTCATTAACCTTATCCGGATTATTTAAAACCCTTGATACTGTTGCAAGGGAAACCTGCGCCTTTCCTGCAACATCATAAATTGTAGCATTTGACATAATATATTCACCTCATAAAACAATAAACCTATATTAATAGTATATCACTTATGAAAACCGTTTTCAATCTTTTTTGAAAGCGTTTGCTAAAAATAGCTTTCATAAATTATTTCATAAAAAAGGATGAAAAAATCATCCCTTATTCTTCACTCTTTTGATATTGGCTTAATAGATTTTCAGACGCATCAGAAATCGGCATTGAAAAAGCAATAGCACCTAAATTATGAGCCTGATTTAGATCATATACACTTTTTAAAATCTTATTTTTGATGCTAGAATCAACAATAACTAAAATACAATCCTTTTCCTTTTGAATGGAAATACCATAAAGCTTTAAAGCATTAGCTGATACACTACTATTTCCATTAATAATGGTACCACCTCTTGCACCATCAAGCTTTATAACATCCATTATTTCATCCGCACGTCCAGCATTCGCAACAATTACAACTAAAGATAATTTCATATAACCTCCTACAAATTAGCAAGCATTAAATAATTAGTATTACCAATTAAGGATTCAAGGGCTACAGCAAATGCTATACCATTTCCATGCTTAAGGCTTCCAAGCTTATCCTCAATAGCTAAAATACAATCGCCAACCCTATCCTCTCTTAAAACACTAACAATAACATCTCTTTGATTATTATCAAGACCTAGCAAATTAAGTAAATCATTTGAGGCTGTACCCTTAGCATAAAAGCACATTTGAGCATTGGCATCGAATGATTCAATTAAATCCATAAATACCTCTTTTTTACCGTGAGGAATTATGGTAAATAAAAGCTTTAAGCCCTTAGGTGCTATATTATCGCCCATTTTCCTTTCCTCCTAAAAATTCAAATATAATATCATCGTTTTCCTTAACAATTCGCTTAGTAGCCTTTTTAACCTTACGCTTATCCTTAATAATCGCAACAAGACCTAAGGTCTCAATTGCAATTAGCGGAGTCATCGCAACCATTGCTACAATACCAAAGCCATTTTGTAAAACAGAGGCTTCTCCTCCAAGGGTAACACAAGCACCAATCGAAAGTGGTAAAATAAAGCTTGAGGTTAAAGGACCTGAGGCTACCCCACCACTATCAAAGGCAATAGCGGAATAAATTTTTGGTACAAATAAAGTTAAGCCTAGGCATAATAAATAGCCCGGAATCAAATAATAAAGAATACTAAAATTAAAAATGATACGAATCATTGAAAGTAAAATCGCAACGCCAACACCAATTGTAAGAGCAATTAGCATTGATTTTTTTTTAACTAAGCCCTGCGTAATTTCCTCAACCTGATTATTAAGCACATGAATAGCCGGCTCAGCAAGCACAGTTAAAGCGCCAATTAAAAAGCCAAAAATAACAAGCCAGATCTTAGAATATGAGGCAATAGAGCTTCCAATTTTAAAGCCTATAGGCATATAAGAAACACTTACGGCACTTAAAAATAATACAAGGCCTAAATAAGCATACAAGAGACCAATACCAAGCTTTTTAAGACGAGCTAAATTTAGGTGTAGCACAAAGAAATTACAAACTAAGAAAAATAACGAAATCATTAAAAGGGGAAGCCCAACCTCATAAAGTGAATGCAAGAAGGCCTTAGCAAAGGAACTAGCAAAATTACTAGCAATTGAATAATCGGGAAGCTTATAGTCAATATCTGACTTAGCAAAAACCGAAAGCAATAAAACAACTATAATCGGTCCAATTGATGCTAGGGCAATAAAGCCAAATGATGCATCCTTATCACTTTTTTTTGAAAGCAAGGATGAAACACCTACACCTATGGCCATTAAAAATGGTACTGTTATTGGACCAGTTGTTACACCACCACTATCAAAGGCAAGGGCTAAAATAGCCTCATTTCCACTTAAAATAACCACAATAACAATCGCAAACAGCAGCATATAAAAATATGATAACAATCTTCCTACATCAAGCTTAAAAATAACCTTTAGGGTCGCAAAGACAAGAAAAATACCAACACCAATACCAATTGACATTGTAAGAAGCGTTGAATTAATTACTTCCTTGGTTTGGTTAGCAAGAACAGTTAAATCCGGCTCCGCAATAGTAATTAAAAAGCCTAAAACAAATACCACAGCTAGCAATACTACAAGCTTTCCTTGCTTGGTAATACCTACTCCTACAGCTTTTCCCATGGGTGTCATTGCTATATCTGCACCTAAATTAAATAAAGCCATTCCTACAATTAAAATAATTGTACTAAAAGAAATAATCGTAATTTCATAGCCTGTTAGGGATACAAGAGGGGTAAAATTAATAATGAGAATTAATAAATATATCGGTAAAACCGATATCGCTGATTCCTTTAGCTTATTAATAATTTGCTTAATCATATTTTGCCTCCTTATATTTAAAAACTTTTTCTAGCCATATTATACCTTAGCCTTTAAAATAAATCTATAGGCTTTTTCAAATTCAAAATTAATTTCTCCAGCTCCCGCAAAGATGAAGACGAAATTATTCTTCTTAAAATCCTTAATTAAGCTTTTTCTTTTATATTTAGGAAATTTTAAATAGCGATAATACTCCCTTTCGCTTTTACATTTTTCCTCTCTAGCATAATATATTGGATATAAATATACCTTATCAAATTTAGCTAAGGTATCCTTATATTCCCTTTTAAAATATAAGCTTCTTGATAGGGTATGGCCCTCATAAATAATAAGCTTTTTTAATGATGGAAAGCTATTATTAATATATTCATATAAGGCCTTAAGCTGGCTAGGATGATGAGCATAATCTAAAACAAGGATTTTGTTTTTAACATGCCTTACATCCATTCTTCTTTTAGGTCTTTTAAAGCTCTTAAGCCGTCCTAAGACCTCATCTAGGGATCTTCCAAGTAATAAACATGCAAGGATAGCAGCTAATAGATTTTCATTTTCATATTTTGTTACAAAGGGGCTTTTAATTTCCTTAATCATATCCTTATATTTAAGCCTAATTAGGCTATATTCTTCATTTTCTAAAATGATTTTTCCATAAAGCTCGGCTTCCTCATTTGACAAGGAAAAGCTATGCTTATTAGGATGATCAAGCCTAATACTATCCTCAATAATTAAGGTGCTTGCATTTTTAGATGCATTCCTAAAGGCTTCAAAATATTGTTCTCTTGTCTTAAAGAAATCCACGTGATCATAATCAATATTTAAAATAATTAAAATATTAGGATAGTAGCTTAAAAAGGTATTTTGATATTCACAGCCCTCATAAACAAATTCTAAATTATTTTGATATTTAGCACTTCCATCACCAACGAGGCATGAGGAAGCTAGCATATGGGCTAAAAGGCTTGTCGTGAAGGTCTTACCATGAGAGGCTGATACCTGAATTTTGGTATGAAAGGGAAGCTCTGCTAAGGCTTCCTTATAGCTTTTAATATCATAGCCTAGGCTTTTAATTAAAAGGGTTAGCGGATGGTCTTTAAAAGCATTACCATAAATATAAAAATAGCCTCTTTGAGGCTTAAAAAAGTTTATATCTTCTACATCTATTCTTCCCTTATAATTTAAAATAGCTTCCTTTTTATCTACACCTGAAACCTTATGCCCCATTTGAATTAAAAGGGAAGCTAAGGCCTGAGTACCAGATCCTAAAATACCAATGATGAAATAGTCCATTTAATCACCATTAATTCTTATGCTAGGATAATCTTAAATATGAAAAAGCTTTAATATTAAAAAAGATTGCATATGCAATCCTATTTTGTAAATGAATATAAATCATACTCAAGCTTACTTTTTTCAATTTTAGTAATTCCTTGATTTGACTTTAATTCATTTATAATTTCTTCCTCTTGAGCTTTATTAAAGTAAATAACCGCATAGTTTTCCTTTTTAGAAACATAATGAATACGAATATCACGTCTTAGATATTTTATAGCTGCGTCATTATTATAATATATTACTAAGCCTTGTCTTGAAACTGTCATTTTTTCTAACCAATAATCCTTTTCTTTTTAAATTTATTAGACATAGTAGCTGCTATGTCATTTGAAAGACTAATAAGCATACTATTAAGTCTTTCCTCTAAAGCCTTATATTCCTTAACCTCAGGCTTTGAATATAAAATTGCCTTTGCATTACTAAAATTAGCACTAAGCTTATCAAAATCCTTATAGTATTTACGATTTGGATATGCCTCATTATAAATTGATTCGGCTCTTTTGAAGGCTAATATTTCCTTTTGATAGCTTTCATCAATTATTTTTTTTAATTCCTTAAGCCTGATAAAATCAGCTGAGCCTACAATCTCATCTATTAAATTGTCTAAATCATCATATATAATATTATCCATACCCTAATTATATCATAAATTACTTCTTATCAAAGTATGAATTTAAGCTTTTTAAAAGCCCAATATTTCTTTTTAAGCCCTCAAGCTTATCGGTTAATCTATCATGAAGCTCATCCTTGGCGACCCTAATAAAAGCATCATAATTATGCTCATAATATAAAATCTTATACCACTTAGGATGATAGCGTAAATAATTTAGATAGCCTAAATTATTGTATAAAAAGTTATAAAATTCCGACTCGTTAATACCAATCATCAAACTTCCGGTCAAATAATGGATCCGTTGTATTCTTCTTAGAAGCGGAAGCCGCTGTTGCACCAGCACCAAAGGAAGCTAAAAGCTCAAGCACCTTTTGAATTGAGGTGACATATTTTGTAATGTTGTCTGGGTCAATTTTTTTAATATAGCCCAGTACATTTTTAATCATATCCTCTGTCGATTCGCTCTTTGGCTTTTCTTCCTTCTTTTCCTCAGGCTTTATGCCATCATCAAGCTTGAGCTCCTTTTTCTTATAATCAGGGAATGGGTCATCAGTAGATAAGGTATAGGCCTCATAAATTTCCTGCCAGGTTCTTTTATGATTTAATACCTCTTCCTTTAGCCTAGGATGCTCCTTAACATATTCCTTAAACCTATCAAGATCCATTTTGTCACTTCCTACCCTAATATATGCAGGATTTAATCCTAGTGACTCTTTTTTATTTAATTATTTTTTTCTTTTTTGAAGAAGATAGATTTCTCTTGCAATTTCATCAACTGATTTATTTGAAACATCAACTAAATAATTAGCTAAGGCTTTTACCTCATCATTAAAGATTTTACGGTCAATTTCAATTCTTCTTTGAGCATTTAAAAGCCCATCATGACGACCAATCATACGATTAAGCCTAACCTCTTCACTACAATCTAGATAGAAAATAGTAAGCTTAAGCCCTGATGATAAATATTTTTTCATGCCCTTTGGCTCTAAAATTAAATAGCTATCCTCATTTAAGGAATTAAGAGCGGTGCCATAATAATTATCGTTGTAGCAAACATATTCAAAGAAAAAGCCTTGATGCTCTAAGGACTCAAATTCATCCTTTTTAATAAAATGATAATCAACACCATCAACCTCACCCTTACGCATCGCTCTAGTGGTATAGGTTACAACCTTATTTAATCCATATATTTTCTTTAAAGCATAACCAATTTGCGTTTTACCTGAAGCGGATGGGCCTACTAAAATAATCATAATATCACTAACCTTTTAGTGACATTATAGCATAAGAAAAATTATTTTTTGCCTTTTTTTATTTAATTTATGGCAAAATCCTAATTTTTTCATAATCTAATGGTGGTGAGTATATGTTTAGAAAAAATATGGCCGAGCCAAATCCTTACTATTTTGAAGGACAAATGCTCGACCGTCTCTATTATGAAATTGATTCTCTAAATCGCAAGGCTAAGAATTTGAATAACCGCTTAAAAAGGGTTGAATCATTCTTAGGTCTTAGACCTGATGAAAGATATGAGCCAGAAATTCAATATAATGACTAAAGTCTAGTCACTTAATCCTAAAAAGCATATGATATAACGAAGGGGGTGAAGCAATTGTATTATTATGGAATGCCTCAAGGCTGCTGCACAATGCAGACACCTTACCAAAATAATCGTGGTTATGGCTATGCTTTAATTCTTGTACTTTTCATTCTTCTTGTAATCATTGGAGCTTCAGCTTGGTACTAGTAGATTTTTCTAAAATTTATGATATAATAATTATCGGTGATAATTATGTTTTTAAATAAAGATATCGTAAAGGAAGGAAATCAAATTTTAAGAAATATATCAAAGGAAGTTCAAATACCTCTTTCATCAGCTGATTTAGAGCTTCTATCAGGGCTTCATGAGTATGTTGTTGTTTCACAAATTGATGACCTTGTAAAAAAATATAAAATTAGACCTGGTGTAGGAATTGCTGCACCTCAGGTTGGACAGAATAAAAGAATGTTTGCTGTGGAATTTAATGACTTTCTTGATAACAACAAGCACTATTCCTTATCTGTTGTGAATCCAAAAATTATTTCAAGATCAAAGGAAATAACCTATCTTCCTGGTGGTGAGGGCTGCTTAAGCGTTGATAGAGAAACAACTGGAATCACACCAAGAAGCTACCATATTATTGTAAAGGGCTACTTCTATGACTTTATCAATAAAAAGCTTCAATTTAAAACTATTGAGCTTGAGGGCTATCCTGCAGTTGTATTCCAGCATGAATATGATCATCTTGATGGTATCCTATTTACTGATAAGTTGTATGATGAGCTTCCAGGTGCTACTCCACTTTTTGAAATTGAAGAAGATAATCAAGACGAATAATTTCGTCTTTTTTATTTTTTCTTAAGCTTAGCAATTAAAGCGGGCAGGTCATCTAGCAATATTTTTTCAAGCTCGGATTTAGATGCCGAAATCGTTTTAATTGAATTATTATCAATTATTAAAAAGCCCTGCGGCTCCATTTGAAAGTTTCCCCCAGAAATACCACCAAAGGGTAGAGCCTCACTGTTTTTAGATGCATATTCAGACCCACCACTTAAATGACAAACCTTAACCGATGAGTAAGGAATAATCATTCTTCCTCCCTCAAGACAAATAGGACTTCCTAGTACCTTATTAGTGCTTGCTAAAATATTAGCCTCATCTAGGCTTACCTTTAAAAAATCTTCGGCTTTGCTCATATATTTTTCCTCCAATTAGCTTAAATATTTCTTCTGCTAATATTATGAGCAATTTAAACAAATTTATACGAGCCTTTAAGCTAAAGCTAAGCCCCCTTTGATTAAAGGGATAATATAAAAAGCTTCTTTTTTTTACACTATAGAAGGTCTCATTAACAAAATCATTCATCAAATAATAAAAATTATAGAAAAAAAACGGATCAATTAGGTTAATTGATGATAAATCATCAAAGCGAATAATTTCAATATAATCAAGACTTGTAGCTCCAAGGATATGCTTAAGAGGCTTAATAAGCTTCATTTTCCTTTTTAAATCAGCTATATTATCCTTAGTCGATTTTGATTTTGCCGAATCAATAAGGCTTGAGATACTTTTAAAATGAAGCCTTATTCTTAGACCCGCAGCTAAAAAATAGACCTTAGCCTCATCCTTATATTCTATTTTAATGCCAAGATCAATAAAAAAAAATAAAATAACACATGTAATAACAATATAAGGCATCTAATCACCTTTTTTTATTGTTCTCCTTCTTTATAAATATTATTCCTAAGCCAGATACAAAGGCTAGAGCTAAAATTATAACAAGTATATCTAAAGCCTTGTTATTGGCAATTTTAGCACAATAGATAAAAAAGATAAGAAAAATTAGAATTTGAATTATGCATTTAATTAAAATTTTCATTTTATCACCACCATAGGTTAGTATTGCCTAACTTAAGTATATATTATTTAGTCTTCTTTTGCAAATGAAATGAAAAAATCAAGCCAAGGCTTGATATAAAATACTATCTAAATGGAATAAAGAAATTATTTAAGCCATTTCCGTTAAAGCCTGCTTGATAGGGAACTTCCACATCAAAGACTCTAACCTCACTCGATTGTGAGCATGTTGGAACGGTAAAATGTCTTTTATATACATTCATAATATTATGTGTATGATAATTTACATAATGAGGTACATCGACAAATTGACATGACTCCTCTACCTGATTACAGCACTTATAGTCTGGACAGCCCATGTCAGTTTTATAGAAATCACCATTATAGCCATTTCCATCGAAATTGCCATCAAATGCCTCTCCTGGCTTGGCATAATTCATATATGGTGGAACGTAATTCACTAGTTTATCCCTCCTCATTCTTATTATATGCTTATGTCAAACAAATGCTAAAATAAATATTAAAAATAAAATAATAAAAAGGACCCGAAGGTCCTTCGTACTAATTTCTATCCCCAAATAATTGGTAGATAATTAGAATTAATCTTAAAATTTCGACATAAATGTATAGAATACTAATAAGTAGTCCAAATGAGCAGCACCACTCATAGCTCTTATCGCATCCGCCCTTAACAAGCTCCTGTGCCTCATTAAAATTAGTAAGTAGCATTGCACAAGCATAAATTAAAAATAAAGCCTCTACTGCAATCATTACACCAAGGTTATTCATAATTGGATCAAACACTGGGAAAATACTCATAATTAGCATTACAAGTGTCATTAGAATAATACTAATTCCTAATGTTAGAGTAAAGCCATAAATCTTAGATTTATTTCTTATTACACCAGATGCAAATAGGCCAAGCATTGCACAAAATACTACAATAGTAGAAATAACTGCTACAAGCGCAATTCCTGGATATACAAGCTCAAGTAATAATGATAATGAGCCTAGGAAGGCACCCTCACCAATCGCATATAAAATACCACAAACAGCACTAGCTCTTGGTGACATCCTTCCAATTAGAATCGTAATAAAGCCTAAAATTCCGCTACCTATTAGGACACCGACTAAAACGTTTGTACCAACATTTGTATATAAGGATGCAATTGCAGCTGCAGCAGACGCAATTGAAACAAATAATAAAATTAATGTTTTTATTGTAATTCCCTTATAGCTTGCACAATCACTTTTCGCATATACATTTTCTTGATTTTCATTAATATTTGAAAACATTGGATTATTCATATTATCAAGCTCCTTTTCTTGTAATTATTATACCATAAAGTTAACTCTAGTAAACATTTCTTCCTTTAATTTTTCCATTATTTTAAAATTCACATTATTTTCACAAATTTTAATGACAAAATAAGATAATTTACTTATGCACCAAAATCAAAAGCGAAAAGACCGATTTCCTCTTCCTTATCTTCCTCAGGAAGATCACCTAGGGCGCCCATTTGGTCAAATAAATCAAATAGGGTTTTATTAAGCCTTGTACGCTTAAGCATGTCCTCCTTTGATGAGAAGGCTCTTTCATCAC
>ULJW01003434.1_pt1 | contig 14458 bp, 8 predicted proteins | sample 1950991 | NCBI WGS metagenome assembly ULJW01 (sample SAMEA4835484, study PRJEB28245) | human gut metagenome | biome: gut microbiome; material: fecal sample | place: Denmark | collected 2008 | reverse complement strand
AAAAATATAGCCATAAACTTCATAGTCATTATAGCCTAAAACCTTTAGAGTCGCAATTTCACGATTTCTTTCTGAAATATTCATATTCGTAATATTGTATAAAACTAAAATTGTAAGGATGAGGGCAAATACTATAACAGCAACTGATACATACTTGATTGAATCACCCATATCAAAGGAAATACCATTTATTTCAATAGGCTTAGAGGAAATATTATAAAGACCAAGGCCTGCCATTACCAAAGCAGAAGAGCCTAATACAGATAATATAATCATAAAAAGCCTTCCCTTGTATCTAAATATATTTCGATAGCATGATTTATATTTAAATGATAGTTTTGACCATAGAAAATCAATTTTTTCAAGTAAAATGGTTTTACCAGCTTTAGGAGCCTTGGCCAGAAATAAACTAGCAGGCTTTTCCTTAATTTCCCTAGTAGTAACATATATTGTAACTAAAATAATCGCAACAAACATAAAGATCGCACTATAAATTCCTAGGCTAATATCAATTTTTGATGTCATTTTAGGAAGAAATAGAATCATATTAAAAACATTATAAATAATGTTAGGAAGAATATAGGCACCAGATACGATTCCAAATAAAATTCCTATTAGAGCACAGCAAATGGCATAAATTAAATACTTTCCTAAAATAGAGAAATTGCTATAGCCAAGTGATTTGTAGCAACCAATCATTTTTCTTTCATCAGCAATTAGCCGTGACATAGTTGTTAAAATTACAAGGGCCACTACAGCAATAAAGAAGATTGGAAACATTATTGCAATGACGTCGATTTTATCATCAATTTCGTTAATAAAGGCGTATGATTTAGTTTCTTTAAGGGTTAAATAAATATAATCGTCATTACTAAGCGTATTTTTAAGTACGTTAATATTATCATTTACAATATTTAGATAATCATCCTTAAAATAGGAATGATTACTTAAGCTATTAAGCTTTATATAGGCCGTTGTAATAGGAAGAAGGTTATTTTCGTTAAAATATAAAATGGTATCAAGTCTATTTCCGTTAATTTCGTTGATATCACCATCCATTGTAAAAATCAAAGGATTTTCAACAATACCAACAATACGAAAATCAAAGCCGTTATAGCTTATTTTATCATCGATTTTTCTTTCTAAAATAGTATTAGATTTTCTTTCAACACAAATTTCATTTGATTGTGATGGGAAATTTCCTTCAATTAATTTAAGCTTGTTAATTTTATTGTTTTGAAAATTTAATGATTCAATTCGGATATTGGATTCGCTTTGATCAAATGATGTAATAAATTCAGCCTCGATATTAGAGATTTGATTAATTTTTTCTACTTCAGCTTCACTAAAGCCTGTTTGATTTTTAGACTTTAAAATTATATCAGGAGCATTAGCCTCCTTAAGGGCCTCGTTAAGGCTATTTTCAACCTTGGGTGTAATTCCTCCTAGTCCTGTTACGAAGCAAACCCCTATTAGAATAATTAAGGACATCGATATAAAGCGGGATTTATTATTTGAAATACATTTAAAGATTGTTTTGATGAAAGTTTTCATAGCTACCACTCTATTTCATCCACACTTAGCGGATTTTCATTATTTTCAATTTTTTCAACCATACCATTTTTAATATAAATAACCTGATCAGCGATATCCTTTAATGATTGATTATGGGTAACAATTATTACATTTGTTTGATGCTTTAAAGCAATGTCCTTTAAAAGCTTAATGATTGATTTTCCAGTTTTAGAGTCTAGGGCACCAGTTGGCTCATCACAAAGAAGAAGTTTAGGATTTTTAGCAACAGCACGAGCAATACTTACACGCTGCTGCTCGCCGCCTGACATTTTAGCAGGAAACGATTTAGCCTTATCCTGAAGACCAACGTCTGTTAAAACATCAATGGGCTTGAATGCGTTCTTACATACCTCAACTGCGAGCTCAATGTTTTCGATAGCAGTTAGGTTAGGCATTAGGTTATAAAACTGAAAGACAAAGCCTACATCATTTCTCCTGTATAGGGTTAATTCCTTTTTATTTAATTTAGATATATCCTTACTATCAATGATAATTTGGCCAAAGGATGCACTATCCATACCTCCTAGAATATTTAAAAGCGTCGTTTTGCCAGCTCCCGATGGTCCTAATATAACGGTAACGTTGCCTTTTTCAATTTCGAAATTAATATTGTCTAAGGCTTTTGTTTGAACCTCACCATCATATATTTTAGAAACATTTTTAAGACTAATATATGCCATGCTTATCACCTCTAACTATATTATAAAATTAAACAGTATTTTAGTCAATTTAGAGAAAAGATAATAAGCTTTAATCTAGAAAAAAAGTCATAAAATATATAAATTTATAATTAGTTTATCTCACAGGATATATAAATGATGATAAAACGAAAAATATACTTTACACTAAATTTTGTTTAAAGTATAATATAAATATGATGTGAAGGGAATGATGTGTATGCTATTTAAAAAGAAAAAAAAGCAAGAGGAAGAGGATTTCGAGGTTGACGCATACGAAACAGATGAAAATGATGATGAATTAGAAGATGAGGATGAGGACAAAGAGGAAGAAAAGGAAGAGGAAAAGGCTCCTTTAGTTAAGCCTAAGAAGCAAAAAAAGACAAGCCCCGTTCTTCAAAAAAATCCAATTCATTCATATAAATTTTGGTTTAAAATTTTTGTTGCTATTTTATTAATTATTTTAGGCTTTTTCTTATTATTTAGACAAAGCGACGCTCAAATTATTGTATTAATGTTTACGGGTGGTGTATTTTCATTATATGCTGTAATGAGAGTTATCCCATTAATGAGAACCCTTGAGCGTGGATGGTCAAGAGTACTATGCTTTATAGAGGTATTGTTTGATTTAGCTGTAGGTATATTACTAATTGCTTTATCAGTTCAGCAATTTGGTGATGAACAAACAGGTATTGTTAAATATTTTGTTGAACATTATAACATCCTAATTGGTGTTGTTTTATGGCTAAGAGGCTTTGTATATTTTACAACAACTATCTTATTTGGTGAAAAAACAGACAAGGTTCAATTCTTTGTTCATATTGGAGCAATTACATTTGGTTCATTCCTTCTAGGTGTTAAGATTGATGCTAAGTACATTGCTATTGCGATTGCAATAATTTCCTTTATTAGTGCAGTTGCCATTGGTGGAGAAGGCTTCTACGATTATGGTAAATATCGTAAGCAGGTAAAGGATATTCGTGAAAAGAAGGAACCAAAAAAGGAAAAGGGTAAGGAAGCTCCTTCAAAGAAAAAGAAAGAAAAAATAGATGAGCCTGAAAAGGATATCCCTCATATTAATGATGAGGATAACGATAGACCTTATGTAAGCTAATTTTGAATTTATGCACTGATTTTTCAGTGCTTTTTTGTTAGGTGAGGCCTTGCAAAAACATGCTGCCATGAATGATGTAAATGTCAACTAAAAAAATGTCCGCATCCCCTTTTTAGCTTTCTTATGGAGCTATTAACTATTTTTATGTCCAATATTTTTAAGATTAAAAATTAAGAAAAATTTCTAGTTAAAGCGAAGCCTTTATTTATTGAAAAAACTTGTTAATACTTTACTTTTTTTCTCTTTTATGCTATTATTTATATGTTAAATTTTAAAAAAAGATAAAAAATATAGGATTTAGGAGAAAAATATAGTATAGGAGGAGCAGATTTCCTACATTTTTAATGTATCTCCATCTGCGTTTAAGATATGAAATTAGAAAACTTAGAACATAGTAGAGTTAAAGCTACTTTCACAGTTGCTGCTGATGAATTTGAAAAAGCATTAGATCAAGCTTTTACAACAGTTGTAAAAAATGTTAAGATTGATGGCTTTAGACAAGGTAAGTGCCCTCGTTCTTTATTTGAAAAGAAGTTTGGTGTTGAATCATTATATGATGAGGCATTAAATGTTGTTTTCAATAATAAGGTTGGAGAGGTTTATGCTGATCAAGAGGTAGCTCAAAAGATTTGTGGGCAATTTACTCCTGCTATTGAAACTAAGGATTTTGAAAGAGGTAAGGATTTCGAAGTGTCTTTATCATTCGATGTTTTACCAGAAGTAAAGCTAGCAGCTTACAAGGGCCTTGAGGTTAAGAAGCAAGTTCTTGAGGCATCAGAAGAAGAGATTACTGCTGCAATTAATAGCGATTTAAAGGCTCATTCAACTTTAAATGTTAAGGCTGATCAAACAATCGCTTTACATGATACTGTAAAGTTTGATTTTGTAGGTACTGTTGATGGTGTAGAATTCGAGGGTGGTTCTGCAACTGATTATGAGCTTGAAATTGGTTCTGGTCAATTCATTCCTGGATTTGAGGATCAAATGGTTGGCATGAAGAAGGATGAGGTTAAGGATATCAATGTTACTTTCCCAGATAACTATCCTGCAGCTGAGTTAGCGTCTAAGGCTGCTGTATTCAAGGTTACAGTTCATGAGGTTAAGGAATCAGTTTTGCCTGAGCTAAATGATGAATTTGTTAAGTCTTTAAATATTAAGGATGTTAATACTGTTGAAGAGCTTAAGGCTTACAAGAAGGGAGAAATCGAGGAAAGCAAGAAGACTTCTGAGCATGACCGTCAAGTAGATGAGCTTTTAAACCAAGTTATTACAAATACAGAAATTGATATGCCTGAATCAATCGTAGCTGAAATCCAAAAGGAAATGAAGGATAGATACGAATCTCAAGCTAAGCAATATAATATTCCATTTGAAACATTCTTAAGCATTATGGGAACTACAAAGGAAGCATTTGAAGAAAATACTAAGGCTTCAGCTCTTAATCAAGCTAAGTTCCAATTAGTTCTTTCTCAAATCATTAAGGAAGAAAAGCTTGAGCCAACTAAGGAAGAAATGGAAGAGAAGGCACAAGAAATCGCATCTAAGTCTAATACAACTAAGGAAGCTGTATTAAAGCAAAGAGCAAGTGCTATCTATTCACAAATCACTTATGATAAGGCGATTAATTTAATCCTTTCTTCTGCTAAAGAAATCTAATTAAATTGAACTAAATTATTAATAACAGTGGTCGTTTGATCACTGTTATTTGTTTAAATTATGGGAAATTAAATTAAATTGGCAAACTGCTTGCAAAACTGCCAAAAATATTGTATTATATAAGCACTGAGTGAAAAACTCAGAATTTATGAATAGAGGTGTATCCAATTATGGAAAATTTATATATAAATAAGATTCCCGCTATTGCTGTCCGTGGAGTTATTCCATTACCAAATAATGAATTTCGTATTGAGGTAGGTCGTGAAGCATCACTTCGTGCCCTTGATGAGGCTGACCATAATTATAATAATGATATAGTACTTTTAATTCAAAAGGATCCTCAAAGCCTAAAGGTAGGTAAGGAAGATCTTTATGAGTATGGTGTTTTAGCGCATATTGACTTAAAATTAAAACTACCTAATAATAATTATAAGGTTAAATTTCAAATTAAAAACCGTATTAAGGTTGTTGATTATGTTTCTTGTGATCCATATTTCTTAGTTAGCTATGAAGATGTTAAGGCTAAGATTGAATCTGAGGAGGAATCTGCAGCTCTTATTCGTGCTATAATTGCTGAAATTTCTAAGAATGCCCAAACTCTAAATAATCCTGATGATGTATTACGTTTAATTCAATCAGGTATTACAGCTGAGGCTTGTGCAGATATTATTGCTTATAATTTAAAAACTAGTCAATCTAAGTATCGTTATCTTTCATCTGAAAGCTTAAACGAAAGACTTCATTTTATTCTTGAGGATATTTCAAGAGAAAAGAAGATTGATGAGCTTGAAAATAAGATTAATCAAGAGGTTAAAAAGTCAATCGATGAATCCCAAAAGGAATATTACCTACGTGAGAAGATGAAGGCTATCCAAACTGAGCTTGGAGATAAAGCTCGTCAGGATGAGGAAATTGATGAATTACGTAAGCAAATTCTTGCGGCTAAAATGCCTAAGAAAATTGAAGATAAGGCTATTGCAGAGCTAAGAAGATATCAAAATGCTTCTTACCAAATGGCTGAGGCTGGTATCATTAAGAATTATCTTGATTTCTTAATTAAGCTTCCTTGGTATAAGGAATCTGAGGATGTAAATGATATTAGTAAGGTTAAAGAAGCTCTTGATAAGAACCATTATGGTCTTGATAAGGTTAAGGATCGTATTTTGGAATATCTATCAGTTAAGATTATGACTGGTAAGAACCCTCAAACAATTCTTTGCTTATTTGGCCCTCCTGGTGTTGGTAAGACATCACTTGCTAAATCAATTGCGGACGCTTTAGGACGTAAGTTTGTTAAGCAATCTCTAGGTGGTATTTCTGATGAATCTGAGGTAAGAGGACACAGACGTACCTACATTGGAGCTTTACCTGGACGTATTTTAAAGGGTATGAAGGATGCCGGTACTGTAAATCCAGTCTTCCTATTAGATGAAATTGATAAGATGTCATCTTCATATCGTGGAGACCCAGCATCTGCTATGCTTGAGGTTCTTGACCCTGAGCAAAATGCTAATTTCTCAGATAATTATCTTGAAGAGGATTATGATCTTTCTAAGGTATTATTTATTACAACGGCTAACTCCCTAGATACTATTCCTGGACCACTTCGTGATCGTATGGAAATTGTAGAGCTTTCAAGCTATACTGAGTTTGAAAAGGTTAATATTGCCTATGAGCATTTAATTCCAAAGGAGCTTACTCGTCATGGTCTAAAGCCTGAGCAATTTAGTATTGAGCATGATGCAATGCTTTCAATTATTGAGCATTATACTCGTGAGGCTGGTGTTCGTGAGCTTGACCGTTTAATTGCGACTTTAATTCGTAAATCAATTAAGGAAATTTTAATTGAGAAGAAGGATAAGGTTACAATTACTACTGAAAACCTTGAATCATATTTAGGAAAGCTTAAATTCTTTAATAATGAAAACCGTGGTGAAAATCAGGTTGGTATTGTAACAGGCCTAGCTTATACTCAATTTGGTGGCGACACTCTTGATATTGAGGTTACTCACTACAAAGGTAAGGGTGGCCTTGTATTAACTGGTAAGCTTGGCGATGTCATGAAGGAATCTGCTATGACAGCCCTAAGCTTTGTAAGAAGCCACGCTACTGAGCTTGGAATTGATCCTGAAATCTTTACAACTGATGATATTCATATTCACGTACCTGAGGGTGCAGTACCAAAGGATGGTCCATCAGCTGGTGTTACTTTAACAACTGGTATTGTTTCTGCCCTAACTAATAAGCCTGTTGATTCAACTCTTGGTATGACTGGAGAGGTTACCTTAAGAGGTACTGTTCTTCCAATTGGTGGTTTAAGAGAAAAGTCAATTGCGGCTCATCGTTCTGGTTTAAAGACAATTCTTATTCCATATGAGAATGAAAGAGATATTGATGATATTCCAGAAGAGGTTAAGAAGGATTTAACTATTATTCCGGTTAAGAATGTTTTGGAAGTTATTGACCGCGCCATAATTAAATAATAAATGAGGATGTTAAATTTAAAAATTTAACGTCCTTTTTTCATTTATAGTCTTATTTTTAATATAATTTACTATAGGTGATAGATTGAAATATTTTAAAACCGATGGCATTAGAGGTATTTTTGGGCCCAATGATTTAAGTGTTGAGCTGATTTTAAAACTTGGCTATAGCTTTGACATTTTTAAGGAGAATAAGGTTTTAATTGGCTATGATACAAGATATAGCTCTAAAATTATCCTTGAGGCCTTAAAATATGCCTTAATTATTGCGGGGAAAAGGGTTATTGATTATGGAGTTATTTCAACTCCTTGCTTAGAATTTTTAACGAAAAGAAAAAAGACCATAGGCATTATGATTACCGCCTCACATAATGATTTTAGTTATAATGGCCTTAAAATAATTTCAAGAGGCCACAAAATTGATAATGTCCAAAAGGAAATGCTAGAAAAAAGAATGGAGGAAAGCCATAACCCTCAAAAAATAGGCTCATATCAAAAGGTAGCCTGTCCTAAAAGCTATTTTCATTTTTTTGATAAAATCAAGATAAAGAAAAAATATAAAATCGTTTTTGATTTAGCCAATGGCTCAATGTGCTTTTTATCATTCTATTTAAAAAAAAGATTTAATGATGCCATCATTATAAATGATGAGCCTAATGGCTTTAATATTAATGATGAATGTGGTTCACTTCACCCTGAGCTTGCCAGAAAAGTTATGCATGATAATAATTATGATTTAGCCGCCTCCTTTGATGGGGATGGTGATAGGCTAATTATTAGCCTTAAGAATGGTAAAATTTTAAATGGTGACTTAATGCTTTATTTTTTTGCAACTGAGCTTAAAAGAAGAAAAAAGCTTAAAGAGAATAAAGTTATTTACTCTATAATTGCTAATCGAGGAATTATAAAGGCACTTGAGGAGGAAGGAATAAGAGTTAAGCTTGTAAATGTTGGCGATGAAAATATTTCAAAGGAAATTAAAGCTGGAGTATCCTTACTTGGAGGGGAAAAGAGTGGTCATCTTATTTTTAGTAAGAAATATAATTATTCATGTGCTCTTACAAGTATATTAAAATTTTTAAGCCTGCTTAATGATGAAGCCATTATTAGACTTAATACTCTTAATGAATATTATGAGGTATCTAAAAATTACGAGCAGTTAAAAATGTCAAATAGACTTTTACATCATTTAAGAAGAATAGTTAAATCAGTCTATGTCAATATTAGACAGTCAGGAACAGAAAGGCTTTATAGACTGGTGTTAATGAGTCCAAGGAATGAGGAAATTATTGAAGCCTTAAGTTTTTTAGAAAAATGGAATATCAAAAAAAATTAGTTGTTTTTAATAATTTGACTAATTTTCATTGAAAAAGTATCCTTAATGCTGTATAATAATACCCAAGTTAGGAGGAACACAAATGATAACAAAGGAAATTGCAAAAAAAGTTTTTGATGAAGCATTATCAACTGGTGCTGACTTTGCAGAATTGTTTTGTGAGGATACTTATGAAAACTTAATTCAAATGCTAAGTGGCAAAATTGAATCTGCTTCAACGAAGCATAAATACGGAATCGGACTTCGAGTTTTATTAGATCTTCAGGAGGTTTATGGCTATACATCTGATTGTAGCCTTGATGGTCTTTTAAAGCTTGCTAAAAAGCTAAAGGGAGCCTATAATGCAGCACCTAAAGGCATTAGCTATGAATTTAAATATGAGGATGCAACTAAAAATGGCTATGTTAAAATTAATCGCTATAGTAAGGATGTTCCTCAGGAGGAGAAGATTGCTTATTTACATACTGTAGATGATGTAATGGCAGGCTATGATAAAAGAATTGTTCAAAGAATTGTAACAATTAATGATAAAACCCAATTTGTAACGATTTTTAATACAAAGGGAAAATATATTACTGATATTAGAAATCAACAAAGAATTGGTGCTCAGGCTGTAGCTAAGGATGGTGCTAAGAGTCAATCAAATGGTGGTACTATTGGTGGAAACTTCGATATTGATTGCTATAAGAATAAGGATCTTAAGAATTTTGCCTTAGATATTTGTGAGGCTTGTATTAAGATGCTAGACGCTCCTGAGATGGTTGGTGGAGTATATCCTGTTATTATTCATAATGGCTTTGGTGGCGTTTTATTCCATGAGGCCTGTGGACACTCACTAGAGGCTACATCAGTAGCTAAGGGACTTTCTGTCTTTACAGGTAAGAAGGGTCAAAAGATTGCATCTGACATTGTTACAGCAATTGATGATGGAACAATCTATAATGAATGGGGCTCAACTAACTGTGATGATGAAGGAAATCCTACAAAGTGCAATATTTTAATTAAAAATGGTGTTTTAAATAGCTATATGATTGATGATAGAAATAATCGTCGTATGAAGATGGAATCAACCGGAAACTCAAGACGTGAATCATATCGTTATTCTCCAACATCACGTATGACTAATACCTATATTGCTAATGGCAACTCTACATTTGAAGAAATTATCGCATCAACTAAATATGGCTTATTTGCTAAGTCAATGGGTGGTGGCTCTGTAAACCCTGTTACTGGTGAATTTAACTTTGCCGTAAATGAGGGCTATATGGTTGAGGATGGAAAAATTACTCACCCTGTAAGAGGAGCTACCTTAATTGGTAATGGCTCAAATGCTTTATTTAATATTGATATGATTGCAAATAACCAAACATTTGGTCATGGTGTCTGTGGTTCAAAATCAGGCTCAATTCCAGCTAATGTTGGCGAACCAACGATTCGTATTCAAAATATGACTGTTGGTGGAAGTGGAGGTAAAAACTAATGGATTTTAATAAGCTAAAGGAAGAAGCTAAGGCCTTTGGAATTACAGAGCTTGAGGTTTATCAGGTAACAGGTGATGGCTCAGTTGTATCTACCTTTAATACAGAGGTAGATGATAATAGCTGCTACTATAATGATGAGCTTTATATTCGTGGAGTATATAATGGTCACATTACATCACTTTATGTTGAGCATGATGATGATTCAGAAATTGAATTCATCATTAAATCCTTAAAAAATAATGCCAGTGTAACAGAATCAAATGATCCTTATTTTATTTATGAAGGTGATAAGGAGTATCCAGTTTTACCCGAAAAGGAAAATGATATTGATGAATTTTCTCAAGCAGACAGAATTAAGATTTGTCAGGATATTGAGGCCTTCTTAAAATCAAAAAGTGAATATGTAACTAACACTGAAGCTACAATTGAGACTGGAAGTCAACTTACAACAATTAAAAATACGAGTGGTCTTGATGTTAAATGTAAAAAAACGAGCCTATTTTTATATGTATCTGTAGTTGTATCTAAGGATGGCGATGTTAAAAATGGCAACTATTATGACCATTTAAATTCCTTAAATGATATTGATTATGATAAGATTTATGAAAAAGCCCTAAAGCGCACCCTTGATTCAATTGGTGCTAAATCAATTACGTCTTCTCATTACCCAGTTCTATTTGAAAACAGTGCCTTTGCATCCTTATTTTCTTGCTTTTGGTCAATGTTTAGTGGTGAAAATGTAGTTAAAAAGCTATCTTTATTAGAAGGAAAGCTAGGACAAAAGCTATTTGGTGATAATATTGTAATTGAGGATTTACCTCTTTGTGAAAAATCATTTAATCAATATGCCTTTGATGATGAGGGTGTTAGTGCTAAAAATACCACTGTTGTATTAAATGGTGTTTTAAAGAGCTATTTACATAACCTTTCAACCGCTAAAATGCTAAATACTAAATCTACTGGTAATGGCTTTAAGACAGGAAGTGGAAGTGTATCTGTTGGTCCTACTAACCTATGTTTAAAATCAAGCGATACATCATTCGATGATATGGTTAAGGATATTAAGGAAGGTGTATTTATTACTAATTTGATGGGTCAGCATGCAGGTGTTAATACGGTATCTGGGGCCTTCAATTTACAATCCTCAGGTTTTATGATTGAAAATGGTAAGATTACTAAGCCTGTTACTTTAATTATTGTATCTGGAAATATTGTCGATGTTTTAAACAATGTTAAATGTATTTCCTCTGATTTTAAGGTATTCGGCCATATTGGTACAGGTTCTGCTTATATATCTAGCCTTGCCGTTTCTGGAAATGAATAGAATATAAAAAATAAACATTTAAGCCTCTAGCCATAAAAAACTTAGAGGCTTTTTGTATAATAAAGGCTTAAAGCCGAAAGTTACTTTGCAGTTTTTGATTTTTATTATAAAATATTCAATAAATTTAAATTAATTTCATTTTTAATTTCAAAGAGATTAAGAAAAATTAGAAAAGTGCTAGTATATTAAAATAATTATGATATAATTAAAACGTTATTAAAAATGAGAGGAGTATAGTTATGCTAACAGGTAAATATTTGAATAAATATTATAAAAAATATTTTTGGTTTTACTTTGTAGGAATCATTGGGCTTGTAGCGGTTGATTATCTTCAGCTATATGTTCCAGATTTCTTAGGAAGAATTGTAAAGATGTTTAATGCGTCAAGTGAAATTGATATGACAAGGCTGTCTAATATTATTTTAGCCTTAATTGGTGTAGCCTTTGGTATGTTCTTTGGAAGAATGCTATGGCGTTTTACAATTTTTAATGCTTCCCAAAGAATTGAGGCTTCCTTAAGACATGATATGTTCTTAAAAAGTGAAAGATTGTCCCAAAGATATTATCATGAAAACAAGGTTGGTACTGTTATGGCTTGGTTTACCACTGACCTTGAAACGATTGAGGAATTCTTAGGTTGGGGAAGTATTATGCTTGTTGATGCCTGCTTCCAATCTATATTAGTGCTTTATAAAATGTTTTCCTTGGATTGGGTTTTAACGATTATTGCCCTAATTCCAATGCTTTTGATTGTTTTATGGGGTGGTTTGGTTGAAAGATTTATGGCCTTAAAATGGAAAAACCGTCAGGAACAATTTGATAATTTGTATGATTATGCTCAGGAATCATTTACGGGTATTAGAGTTATAAAGGCCTTTGTTAAGGAAACCCAGCAAATCCATCAATTTGCGAAAATTGCTAAAAAGAATCAGGATACAAATATTGATTTTGTCCGTGTTTCCGTTATTTTTGATATTATTATTTCTTTAATTATTGCGATTATTATGTCAATATTACTAGGCTTTGGTGGTTGGTTTGCCTATAGCTTTGTCACACATAATCCGGTTGTTATTTTTGGCCATGAAATTGCCCTTGAAGCAGGAGATCTTGTAACCTTCCTTGGTTATTTTGATATTCTGGTTTGGCCTATGATGGCCTTAGGTCAAATTGTATCAATGAGAAGCCGTGCTAAGGCCTCATATAATCGTGTTGCTAATTTCCTAGATGAGGAAGAGGAAATTAAAAATCCTGAAAATCCGATTATAATGAAAGATATTAAGGGTGAAATTGAATTTAAGAATTATTCATTTTCATATCCTAATAGTAAAAACAATTCGCTTGCTAATCTATCATTTAAAATCGAAGCCGGTCAATCAATTGGTATTATTGGAAAAATTGGTAGTGGAAAAACAACTCTCGTTAATTCGCTTTTAAGGCTTTACAATGTAAATAATGATAGTATTTACATTGATGGAAATGATATTATGCAATGCGATATTGCATCATTAAGAAATCAAATTGCCTATGTACCACAGGATAATTTCCTTTTTAGTGATAAAATTAAAAATAATATAGCTTTCTCAAATCGTAATCTTGATTTTTCTAAGATTAAAAATGCCGCTCGCTTTGCGGATGTTGATGATAATATTCAAGGCTTTACTAATGGCTATGATACTATTTCAGGTGAAAGAGGAGTTACCCTTTCAGGAGGACAGAAGCAGCGTATAAGCATTGCTCGTGCCGCAATTAAGGATGCACCGATTATGATTATGGATGACTCTGTTTCCGCAGTAGATGTTAAAACGGAAGAAACAATCCTTGAAAATGTTAAGGAGATGCGTAAGGATAAAACGACCATTATTATTGCCTCACGTGTTTCAACTGTTTCTCATTTGGATAAAATTATTGTTTTAAATGATGGTCATCTTGAGGCCTTTGATACACCAAACAATTTACTTAAGACATCAAAGACATATCAAACTATGGTTCATCTTCAGCAGCTTGAAAATGAGCTTTCAGGAGGTGAGGACTAATGGAAGAGGAGACATTAAAGCTTAAGGGTGATAAACAGATTCCTTTAGGAGTAATGCTTAAGCGTACGATGAAGTACCTAAGTCCTGAAGCTCTTCATTTTATTATTGCCTTAATTTTAATTGCAGTAAATGTTGCCTTAGATGTAATTTTACCGCTATTTATTAGTAAAATCACGGATGCTCTACAAACCCTTGATAAGCCATTTAGCTATATTTTATGGCTTGTAATTGCCTATTTAGTCATTTCTGTTGTAAATCAGGTCTTTTTGTATTTTGAATCAATGCTATTACAGCACTCAGGTCAAAGAATAATTTATAAGATGCGTATGGAGGTTTTTTCCCATATTGAAAATATGAGCCAAAACCAATTTGATGAGATGCCTGTTGGCTCCCTTGTTACAAGAGTTGCCTCATATACCGCATCAATGTCAGATTTATTTACAAATGTATTAGTCAATTTGTTAAGAAATTTCCTAACGGTTATTTCCGTTTATGGTATAATGCTTTATATTTCTTGGAAGCTTTCATTAATCCTACTAGCCTTTGTTGTAATAATCTTTGTAACATCATATTTATTTGGTCATGTAGTTGGAAAGGTATTTAGAAATGAAAGAAGATATATTTCTGAGCTTAATACCTATTTAAATGAAAATTTATCAGGAATGAAAATTATTCAAATTTTTAATCAGGAAAAATACAAGGATGATGAGTTCTTAGCTTATAACGAAAATCTAAGAAGGGCTCGCTATAAGGTTGTAATTGCCTTTGGTATTTATAGA
>ULJW01006783.1_pt1 | contig 14954 bp, 9 predicted proteins | sample 1950991 | NCBI WGS metagenome assembly ULJW01 (sample SAMEA4835484, study PRJEB28245) | human gut metagenome | biome: gut microbiome; material: fecal sample | place: Denmark | collected 2008 | reverse complement strand
CTGCGACATACGCCGCCTCCACATACATTGCCGGAAAACCAACTTTAACTTTATCCTCATCAAACAGATCAACAAATTTCTCGTTTAATATGTACTCGTGTTTTTTACAAATTGTGAAATTCGGAAATGCACATACTGCATATTTTCCCTCATTCGGAAACTGGATCAGATCTTTCATTTTCCGGAATCTCTCTATTGTTAATCCTGTAAATGAAGTTTCCTCTGTCGCCTTGTAATTAAAAATAGTGACTACCTTCGCCTTCTGGCAAATATCCAACAACGTCTTTGCCTGGGAAGCAGATGTCAGACCGGTATTTTTTTCTTCTTTTTTCTCCATTCTCTCCCCTAACTTAAGCCTCTTTTCAACCTTTCCCGACGTCCTTTTCTCATCTCCCATAGCCACAGCCGGCAATATACCAAACCATATCTTTTTCTTTCGATGATTCTGTCCTAAAAAGTTTTCTAATCCTTTCTTCATTTCATCTGATTCGATTAATTTTTCTACTGTACAATTTGTAACGATTAGCTCCGACTCCAACTCTCCATCTACGGTTGCATTATCAAAAAAAGCACATACTCCCAAAAACTTTTCCACAACCGGCGCCAAAGCATCCATCATATTCTCCAACATGCTTCTATAGGTCTGCTGGCGTTCTTCTCTCTGTCGAATCATCTCCTCCAGCTTTTCCTGTCTTTTTTGCTCATCCTGAAGAGAAATCAATTGATTTCCGCCTGTCATGATCTCAACAAGAGCATTCTCCACATATTTATTGTTTTGGAGTGCCTCTGGAGCACCGTCTTTGTAGGCCTCCCGGATCATTTTCTCAATTTGTTCTTCTGTATCCTTTTGCTCAATTTGCAGTACTTCTTCCTCCTGCGTATTTACTTTGATCGGCTCACATTTAAGATTTCCGTTTTCATCAAAGGTTGCCTGGATTCTCTCCGGTATAAACGGAACAGATTGATCCCCACTCTCATTTTGTTCTATTCCTTTTTTTAATTCTAAATACTTTTTGTCACTGTCTGCCAAAAGGAGAGGAAGAATGGCATGAAATCCCGAAGAAACACCTGCTTTCAGATCATCCATACAATGATTAATATTTACTACCTGCTCGTTAATTTGATCATTCGGGGCATCTATTGCCTCTAATTCCTGGTATTTATTCTGTGCAATTTTCAGATCCACCCGTATCCTTTTATAATTTTCCATCTGTTTTTCAGCACCTAACATTGCCTCAAATTCTGACTGATCAAAATAACGGTTCGGTTTTCCGTTTTGTTTTCTTTCATTGTACATTCGCATCACTGCTTTATAAAAAATGTTTTCTTCCAACGGCTGCGGCATCTTATCCGGGTCCCAGCCATCCGGTCTTTCAACGGTGTAATCCACATTGATCTTAGACTGCGCATCTCCCGCTGTACTCTTTTCAACCGGATATAAATATGGGGCAAATTTCTCTACAAACTCCCGAAATGATCTGACCGTAAATTCTTCATCCAGCCTTGTTTCAAAGCGGTCCTTATCTTTGTCAAAATCCTTCAAAAGACTATCTAAGCCCTCCCGCGGATTTCCATCCGGATCATATTCCGAAAACGTTTCAAACAGTACCGCTTTGCTGGTCTGACCAAAATATTCCTTATAATTATCATTTGCAATCACTGACATATCGTGCCCTCCTCTTTTATAATTGATAAATATACATTCCTCTGAGATTTTCCTCAGATATGCACTCTTCCAATTGTTGCTTTAATTTTTTGCTGATCACAATCTCCTGATTTCCCACTCCAGACAGCTTAAACATTTGATAATTTCCAACTCTGTCATCCAAAATCCTGGCATCATGGATATCATCAAACGCTTCAAAATCATCATCCGCACAGTCCGGATCAACACATTTTATTCTTGGCGGCAACGCCAGCCAATACTCTTCTTCCTGCCCATAATAATCCAAAAGTATTTTTTTATAATATAAATTGTCGACTCCAAGCTTCTCAAATATCTCTTTCATCCTTTTGGATATGACCGGAATAAACTCGTTTACCAGCGAAAAATCGTATAATTCCGTGCCCGCAGTTACTTCCAGTCTTTCTGTTCCTGCCGGGATATATTGAAATTCAGAAGTCAGACATCCCCTATTCCAACTCTCCGGAACAGAAAAAGATATCCAATCATCACATTGCTCTGCATCAAGTATGTAATACTCTGCCATATAATCCCTTCTCCTTTCTTATTCCATATTGCCCCACTGTATTGCAAGCAAAAACTTTTCTATTTCTTCTTTATTCTGCTTCAACAATTCAATGCCTTCCTTTTCACCCCCCCGCCACTTTTCTCCCGCTTCGGGAAATACATATTTAAAATTTATGGGAAGCTGGATGTTTCCGTTTCTCTCATCTAATATCGCTATATTGCTCCCTTTGCAAAATTCCATAAACAATCTGTCTGTATTGTCATTTTGCTGATCTAAGAGCATTTCTCCTCCCCACGCTATTTCCAATGACTGTTCTCTTTGTTTTCGAAAAAGAATACGCATCACCCTGATCTTTGTATCTGCAATCCTTCGAAACAAAATTGCTTTTGCGCTTCCTTCTATTCCATAGGCATAACGCATCGCAATTTCAGAGACATAATAGGGAGTGCTGTCTTTCGGATCATTTCGAAAACCGTCCAGCTTGTCCTTGATATTGACCAGCAATCTATGCATACGTTTTTCAAACTGCTCCCGGCCCTCCTCATAATGATCTGCCCTGCAAACATCTCTGCTCTGCAAACCAAATTTATTCAATATATCTTTTCTCAGTTGCTCAACATAATTTCTAAGATTTCTGACTACATGAGAGTAATCATAATGATTATATTCATGCCCTTTTCCTCCATGCCACTGTTTTCCGAGAGTCTCCATAATCTCAAACTTAATCTGTTCTTTTTCATGATCCGTAGAATAATTTCCTATATGTACATCTCTCCTGGCAGACGGAAGCAGGCAGCAATTTAATGCCTCATTAATGTCATATTCATAATAGTTGGCAAGTTTTACCCAGAAGTCTATGCTGGAATATCGTTCTCCCGATTGTTTCCGCAGCATATCCTTAACGGGGACCATATGATGCGCTGCCACTGCTGCCAGATCATATCTTTTTATTTCAAGCTCTTCCTTTTCTTCTGCCTGAGGAAAACACATTCTGTAGTTATTTCTCAAAATAACAGACGGCTGCTTTGTTGATATCATCTTCTGCCCTCTGGAATCTGTCTCCCAATTTAGCATGTGCTCGGAAGGGGTTTTCACATAGTCACAATTTCTGCATTTTTCACTTTCTGCATTGAACGGACAATACAGATTGTTAATTTCTTTTTGAAAATCGATCTTTTCATTACACTCCTCTTCTTGGTATTCCATTGTGCCTATTACTGCTTCTTTTGGGCGATCTTGACTGATATTCTCCTGTTTTTTCTCCTTTATCGCCTCTTTATTTTGTACATCATTTTCAGCGGTTGGAGCATTACCTTTGGAATGATCCTTTCTTACAGAAACCGCCCCTCTTTTTACCGATATTGCCAGAGGACGCACCGGAGATATCTTTCCGCCAAAGCTCATACAGGTTGTACACGATCTTTCCGTTAATGCCATTTTTCCGTGTATTTTTATATCTTTTGACATATTATTCCAAACAGGACTCTGCACATACACACAGGGACTGGGAGGATTTTTAGGTGCCATAGGACTTCCACAGATCCCTCCCGGTACGGATACCGATAATTTTGTTCCTGTTGTCAGCATTTCTCCTCTGGTATTTTTTACCGCAACCGGAGGAATATTTTGTGGTGTTAACATTAAACTTGCACTATATGGACATTGAAATTTACATTTTGAATTCAAATACTGCTCACCCAAAGTTTTTCCTCCTCGTCAATATATCGTTATATATTTAAATACCCTTTTCCACGACATCTTGGACACTTGATTTTCACTAATTTTGTCCGGCCCCGATATGTTTCTTTTTTATTCACCTTTCCTGTCCCGTGACACTTCAGGCATATATTATTTTCATCCATCGTTGATGAACGATTCGTTATATCCGGTTCATTTTGAGGTTTTATTCCATTACTTTTAAGGAATTCATATGCTTCCTTGTCTTTTTGAAGTTCTGTCTCATTTCCGCCTTGATCGGGATGATCCTGCTTGACCTTATTTCTATATGCCCTTTTTATATCCTCCTCGGTCAGTTTATCGCTCCACTCCAGACCAAGTATATGAAAAGCCTCTTCATGTGTCATATATCATATCTCCTCCGTCACTTTTACTCTTCTAAAATAATTCCCGTAATTTTCTTATCGCCGATTTCCTTGATATGTTCTTCATCGGAAACAACATATTCTAACTGATCCGGAGCAATCACTCTGATAAATACGTCCTGATTAATGTCAACATTATCGATCTGACATTTAATAAGTTTCACTCCGTCATCCCCCACACACATATTCCTTGCATCTGGTAAGGAGGTATAATATATCTCAAAATCCGGCTCTCCCGCATTAATAAATCGAACCCATTCGTTGTAGCCGATCGTATTTCGATCGATCATTACTTTAAATTTGCCCTTTTTCCCTCTTCTGCCAATGTTGTATTTAAACTTAGTCTGGCTTGCCGGATCCGTCTCCGGGATTACTTTAAATTCCGTTCCACTATCTCGTCCAAGTATTAAGCCATAGGCTACACCTGTTTTTCCTGTAGGCATCTCAATATCTTTTTCATCAATTTTGATTCCACGAGCTTTTTGTATTTCTATTGCTTCCATGGTTCCAAGCGGCGGATACAATTCAAACTCCTTATTCTTTATCCCACTTGATTCCTGTTGTTTCTTTTCCTCCAGAACTTCTTCAAATACTTTTTTCAGGATTGGCGATTTACTGGAATTACCGGCAAAAAATACGTTCATTTTCTTTTCTTCCTGTAATCCCTTTCTCTCCAAAGATGCCTCTACAGAGCTAATAAAGTTCTCTACTCCTTTTTTGATACGTTTTTCTAATATATCAATCAAAGGAACGTCAATACCATCATTCACTGACTTAATATCCAATGTTTGCGCCGGCTGCTTCTCGCCATTTTTGTCATATAGGTCAAGAGTAATTTTTTGGTCTCTTATAATCTCTAAACCACCACTGAAACGATATCCGTCATATGTTGTATCGGTCTCTGAATCCTGCGGCACATCATCATTACTCTCTTCTGTCGCAGCAGCATTTTCTTCCTCTTCATCCTCATCGAAAGAATCTTCGGACTCAACCTCATCGGCTTCAGCTAATATATCTTCTTCGGTATCAGTTTCCTCTTCCGTGGCAAGAATTCCTTCCCAAAACGGCCGAAGCTTTTCTATCATTTCCTTGGTGTTTCTTCTCGCCTCCTGCGAATCTGCAATCAGCATTTCGCTTCCTGGAAAAGGATCACATTCCTTTGGTTTCGTAAAGGAAAATCCTGCAGAACTTTCATTTGCCTTTAATTTGGAAGCATTTGCCTTAAACACTTCATATGCAAGCAAAGCTAACAGATTTTCTCCGCCTAAATACCGATCTCCCTCCGAACCAAACTGCTCAATTACATAATCGTATCTTTCTTCTTCTCTGCGATCCTCATCCGCACATCGTATCAATCCAAAATCAAAGTCTGTCGTTCCTCCTCCAAAATCAAAAACAGAATACATTATTTTTTCGTCTTCCTCCGGATCAAAACCATATTCTTTCAATGCGGTAATTGCATAGGCAGCCGGCTCACTGACACCTTGTCTGACACGAAATTTACTCATTATGTCTTCATTATCCAAAACAGCTTCCGGAAGAGATTTCATCAATCCTTTTTTAAAACTCTCTACTATTTTTTCCTTTACTGATTTTTCATAATTGACCGGAAATGACACTACATAATCAATAAATATTTTGTTGCGCATATTGTTAATATAAAGTCCCAGATAATATGCATACAACTCCAACGGATTTAATTCATCCTCTTTGAGATCTACAAACGAACCAAGCAAGTATTCGTGGCCCCGCTGGTCTCTGATCTTTACATTGTAATCCGAATCCCCGCACCACTGCTTAATATCATAAAAATATGAATAAAAAAAGTCTGTATTTCCACATTCATTCATATTATTGGAAGCCTTGTGAGAAACTGTAATATCCTGTATGGATGTATGAGGTCTTCCTTTCCTGCTGCTGTAATCATCTATAAATTTATCTAAATCTATAAATTCCATGACCGTAGGATTTTCATAATGAAATGTTTCCACATCCTCATTTAACTGTCCAATTCCAATACGCAGTAAGCTGATTTTTTCTTTTCCGTCCTGCATGGATACAATCGTGCTTTTTGTACCAAAATCAATGCCAATTAACCCGTTTTTGCACACATCACAAACCGGGTTGCGCGCCGTCAAAGAATCAGTCAGTCCAATAATCTTCTCCCCATCCTTTTCTTCCGGATCTTCGTCAAACCACAGCTCCCAATGACCGGCATTCACGTCATCCAGGCATTTTCTGTCATAGGGCTCCAGGTCAGCACGAAAATAATCACAATTCAGGAGATTTTCAATAAAACTATCCTCCTCATCCTTAGAAAGTATAATCTTATCTTCAAATCTGGCTTCAATTTCTTTTTTAATCCCTTCCCTGTCAATGGACAACTTATCGATCCATTGATCAATCACCACATCATCCTGTATTTCCAATGCAGAATGAATGCCCAGCTTTCGGAATTCGCCAAGAAGCTCTGTGAAGGTTTTCTCACCGGATATCTCAAAGCTTCCATCCTCGACACTCTTTTGAAACTCTTCTACAGCAACAGAACAAAAGGGGATATAAATATTTTGAGTTCCACCATAATATGCATCCGAAAACTTTATTGTAAAATAATTCTCAGCATTCATTAAACAATTATTAGCATATGTACGACTTGATGTATTTTCTATGCCCTTTCTAATCTCTTTAGGAATCCTTTTTTCATTTCCAAACATCAATACCGCTTCTTCTTCGCTAACGTTGCAGCAACGAAGCCCCCCATATGATTCATGCTCAGTATTATACCTTGGCAAAACCGGTATCAAAAGCTCAGTTTGGGTATTATAAAACCACAATCCGTTACTCTTTAAGCAACGAATCCATTCTTTTTCGAATATTCTCTCTTTCCACTCGCTGTATTTGTTATGAATCTCCATCCGAAATTTGTGGTATAAAATCTCTTTCTTATATAATTCCACCTGTGTTTTCTCAATCAGTGCTTTTTGAACCTGCTTCGTTTCTCCCATAACTCGTTGCCTCCATCTGTCTCTTTTGTCACTCTATACAATCACAACTGATTTACAAATAACGTTTCCCGTATTGATTTGCCGGTATCCTTCCAGCAGCACCTGTTGAATTGTTCCCGCCGATTTACTTCCGGGACCTTTACAATGACTCTCATCCTTATATTTTCTTCCCGGCTCTGAAACAATCGGCTCATATAACGGAACCGTCCCCACGGAATTGATTATCTCCATCATATAGGTGATCGTTTTTTTCAAAAGATCTATTTCATTTTCACTATTGTCATCCCACAATAATGTTTTTGTATAATTCCAAACACTTTTCAAATGATCCGGATCAGAGCAGCTCGCTATAAACACGATGGGGGTTTTCGTGTTGATTACAGAAGATAATGCTGTCCTTGTTTTTAACGACAATCTATGGTAAGTTTCATACATTGTTATATTATCTTCATATGACTTCAGTGCTTTCTTTAAGTCCTCCATCTTTTTTTGAGTTTTGCTCTTTTCCTCTTCCAGCTTCTTTATATTATTCTTTAAAGACGCAATCTCCTGTTTCGCATTTTCTTTTGTTTCCCGGAGTTTCTTTGTCAATGATGCATTTTCTTCTTTGAAAAAGCGATTCTCATCCGCCGATTCTTTTTTATGACATAGCTCAATGATTTTATCTTTAACGTCCTGATCATCCAATAATCGTAACAGATTCTCTTTCTGTTCCTGTTCCATCATTTCTTGTTCCATCGCTTTCTGTTTCATCGTTATCCCCTTTATATTCTGCATCACATCCCTGATATGATTGGTTATTGAATCCTTACCTGCATATCACATCTAAAACACCGGCATAATCCTCTTACAATGCACACATCTCCCAAAGAAATCCACGCAATACGGTTTATGACAATACGGACAAAACAACGGTCTCACTACAGAATGATGATGTCTCATACAAATTCCTCCTTCTATAACAACGATGAAACCAGTTTCTTATATTGGCTCACAGCTTGCACTCATACTTGGAACAGAACAGATCTGCCTTGATATCAACCCTTTTTACATCACAGTAGCTTGTCGCCCTATGGTCATACTGCCACAGATTAATCCTCGGTGACTTTGGCTGAATATGACTGTTTGTCGGATCATACCAGTGCTTGCAAAATGCACATTTATGGCACTGTTTTACGTTTACTGACATCATAGGAATCCCCCCTTATGTACCTTTCTACGAAATCTATTTCGTTATTATAAACTCCATTATACAAATATAGAATGACAAAATATGTCATTTTGCGTCATTTCTATTGATATCTTTCCACCATTTTCTCCAGCTTCCCTTTCATTTCCTCCCGAAGCCAATTCGGACTTAAAACCTCTACTCTCTCCCCCTGGCTCAAAAGCCACATAATAATTCCCTTGCCAAAGACTTCTGCCTCGATTTCATACCAATCCGGCTGCTTTGACACAATGTTTGCGGTAGGCAGCCTGTCCAGCGCTGCCTCCGCACTCCCGCCATAAAAACGAAACTTCACCCGCATCAGTTCTCCACTGTACATGAACTGAACCCGTTTGCGAAACTCTCCCTCCTCAAATCTCCCATTATACTGCACCTTAAATTTCTCGTTTGTTTCCCGGAGCTTAACGATCCGGTCCACCCGAAATACCGCAGGATAACTATATTTGTGTGCGTATTTGCCCTTGGCGTCTTTCTCCACCAGAAACGCATTTAGATAGAAATAATACTCAGAAAATACAATTCCGACCGGCTCGATCATCCGCTTGACACATCCGTCCGCCGTATCCCCTTTATGATAGCTGATCTCCAATAGATTATGATTGCGTATCGCAACTCCCAGATTCCAAAGACTGTCTCTATCATATGACGGATGAGTCAGCTCCACATAATGATATTTTTCATTTGCAATAAGATCGGATACCAGCTTCATATTGCGAAGCGGAACACATCCCTCTACCAGCTTGCTAAGCAGGGAATCCATTTCCTTTTTGCTGAATGCACGGCTCTCCAGAAGAATTTTACTGACGGCCAGAATTTCACTGTTTGTCATCGCAGATCCATCCGTACCGGTCATAGTAAAGCCTTTATGTACCCGGTCATATATGATTTCCCGGCTTTCCGTGCTCCGCTCTGTCTTTTGATCCTCCAGAAAAGCTCTGATGTCATCAATGTCACGTTGTATAGACCGCTCGTCTACACCGAAACGATTGGCCTCCTCTGCTTTGTTAATGAGTTTTCCTGCACATAATCGAATATAAATGCTCAGCGTGCGTGAATTTTTGGAATGCTTGTTTTTCATGGTCTGTTATTGTTCTCCTGTACAAATTTCGTATTTCATATCTATATCATACGCTTTTAATACGACACCATTTGTCATCCTGCTCTTATTTTCCCATGCTGTTGTCCTATTTTCTTTTATTTTTTGACAAAAAATAAGCGTTAGAGATTATTCCAATATCTCTAACGCCTGTTTGACTGATATTTTTATAATGCCTGATCTTCCTCCTCCAAAAGATCTGCAAAGCTGTCCATTTCTTCCTCCCAAAAACTGTCCAGCAGCTTTTTATCCAGAGCATATCTTTCATCCAGAGGTGCCATGCTGCACGCACCGAGAATGGTATTTGCCATTGTGCAGAAATATTTCTGTGCCTCCTGCGGGCTTTCTTTTTCTCCTGTTTTCTCCTTATCCTGATGATATTTACGCCTTGCCACCTCCATCAGCAGCGGTAGAAGATCCTCTCTCTGGATCAGCAGACACCGGCTTTTCTGCTTCCGGTGCATTTTGGTCAGGAGCTTCTTTGCCTGTCCTGTGGTGATTTCCTGCCACTCCTGTTTTGAGGACTTTTCCGGCAGCTCCTGCTTCATTAACCGGCAGATCCATCCGGGACATGCGCTGTCCGTATCTTCTCCCTCCAGGCTTGCAATCGCCTGTGCCAGTCGTATTTCTCTCTCCTTTTGAATGGAAATGCCCACCAGATCCGAGATATGACGTTCTGTCATATAGGATAATCCATATGATTTTTGCGCGTCCGTTCTCTTTTTATACCGGATACTTTTACCATCCTGTCCACTCATTGCCGGAGAATACAATTCCCGCAAAAGGTCACGGTTCCGTTCATGCCCGGAGTAAACCACACTGCAGTCCCGCCGTACCGATTGGATCAGTGCCTGCATTTCCGGGTTGTTTTTCACCTCAACACGCCTACTGATATTTTTCAGAAATCGATGAATTTCTTCTTTTTCTCCGGAGTTTTCTAATGTATAAGGGGCAACCTCCTCCATATACCCCAGTTCCTTGAGATCGTTTAGCAGATTTTTCCGGATGCTCCTGCGTATATCCTGAAGAAGCTGTGATTTTAACCGGTTAAAGTGATCCAATGTGGTTTTGGAATATCCTTTGAACATCTCCGCATGGGTACACATTTCTTTTAAAAAGTGCACCGGGTCCTTCTGACGCCATGTTTCATAGTATCTCCACAGTTTAACAGTATGTGCTTCCTGCACCGGAACATACGCCCGGCACATATGCTTTTCAAAGACAAGGATCATCTGATCACATTCCTGTATGGACAGACAATGCTCCAGCCCATAATAATAGATCATTTCCCGATAATCATTGACCTGTATTCCCGGCATCCTTAATCCCTTTTGCAAATACTCGTCCAGCTCCTGATGACTCAGCCCCAGTGCAAAAGCAAGCTGTACCATTTTTTCCCGGTTAGGTTCTGATCTTTTTCCCAAGCCAAACCAGGCCCGGATCGTCCCTGCTGCCGCCACGTCTTTATCCTTCAATGCTTTTTGAAATTTCCGGCAGGCAGTCCTTCTTTCCTTTTGATCCTCCCCTGCATTTGCCGAACCCCATCTTTCCAACAGAAAACGGTCAAATCCATAATTTTCATCCATTGCATTCTCCTTATTCATCCAACAGTGCATCCAGCGAACCGACTACATTTTTCTTCGCATTGTTTTTCTTATCTGATGACCTGCCTGACTGACTTTCTTTTGTATTGGTATTCTGCCCTGCCCGGCTGCTCGCCTGTTCCGGCGCTGGTGTGACGGTTGCCGCCGGCTTCGCTTTCCGGCTAATGGTCAAAATGATCCTTCTCTGATATTTTACCTGTTGATCCACAGGAATACTTTGCTTTAAAACAACCCCGGATTTTCCGGTATAAACCACCTGATACTTAAGCCTGACCTTATGGAACCCTGCATTTTTTAATTTCTTTTGTGCTTTTGCCGCCGAAAGACCGGTTAGCTTCGGCATTTTCCCCTTCACCTTTTCCGGCCCGGTGGTTGCCGTTGTCCGGGATTCCATGGTTTCTGCCGGTGCAGATGCCGGTGCTGCTGTTTCTGCTGCCGTCAAATTGCGGCCTCTGCCAGGCAATCTATGGCTGGCATATAAAGCTCCTGCCCATATTAACATCAAAATCAATACACCAAGCCCTGCTGCCAACCCTATGGATAATTTTTTCTTTCGTTTTTGTTTTTTGTGATCATGATCTGCCGAAGCCATTTCCCGGTATACCATTTCCGTCGTAATCTCCGTCTCCGCCGGTCTGTTTACCCTTTTTTCCCTCTCCTGTCCTTCCTCATTCTCCGGTTCTTCGGGCATCATATAGTCTTGAAGCTCCTCATCCGTCATAGGCTTTTGATCCAAAGCCAGAAGAAGCTGTCCCATATCGGCAAACCGTTCCTCCGCCAGCACAGCCATCCCCTTTTCGATGGCATCACTCTGCTTCTGCGTAATATTTATGCCATCCAGCCTTGCCAGAGGCACTGTTTTGTCTGCCACCAGCCGCTGGGTTGCCTCCTCCGGCATAATACCGGATATCATATAATACATAACAACACAAATGCTGTATATATCTGTCCATGGACCAATTTCTCCCTTTGCCCGGTATTGCTCCTCCGGTGCATATCCACGCTTATACATAACAGTGATCGTCTGATCTCTCTCTGCCATCCTTCTGGCTGATCCAAAATCAACCAGCTTTGCCATCCCCTTTTTGGTGACCAGCAGATTGTCCCCGCTGACATCCCGGTGAATCATATGATTCTCGTGCATGATCTGAAGGGTATCCATCACCGGCCGCAACATTTGGATCACATGTTCCACAGAAATCCTTCCCCGGTCCCTGATATACTTTTCAACGCTGCTGCCGTCAATATAGTCCATAACAATATATGCTGTATCATTTTCTGTAAAATAATCTCTGACAACCGCAACCCCATCCAGCTGATTGAAGCGCGCCAGATTTTTGGCCTCCTGCAAAAAGGCATTTAGTCCCTTCTGATATGCCCCCTGTACATAGGAATCATCATAGCAGTATGCTCCCTGTGCATACCGGTCTGCTGCCGTTCTGCGTATGATTCCCTTCGGATAATATTCTTTTATGGCTACCGGTATCGACAATGTCTGATCCCAGCCAATATATGTGATGCCAAAGCCACCCTCTCCCAGTATCAGTCCGGTATAATACCTGTGATTCAGACAGGTTCCCGGAGGCAGACAATATGGTGGTGTCTGCAGCTTTCGGTTATCACAGCCGCAAAATGAACAGACCTCCCCCTCCTTCAAAGGACGCATGCAGCGAATACAGCGTTTTATCTTGCCTGTGATCAATGGTCGTTCCACCCTTCTATAGCTTGATTTTTTTCATATTGGTATATTCACTAAATCGTTTCTTACCGGAATGATTTTCCCAGGTTCGAACCTTGCAATACATAAAATTACCGGTTCTGGTATAACTGAGTCGAAAAACACCATGATACCTCGATATGGAATGAAGCTTAATGATCTGTTCTTTTCCGTTTTTGCGCAATACAATATCAATATGATCTCCATGGTACTGGCGTAATGTCAGCTTGAGATATCTTTTTCCCTCTGTATATTCTGTCTGATATGTTACCTTCGGGGCAGAATAATGTGCAGTCTCAATCCACTTACTTTCAGTAACACCACTGCGAAGCATGGTATTATTCTCCTGCCGGCATGCAAAAATCTGATACCGGTATTTCTTCCCTTTCCGTGTCTTTTTATCCAGCCAGCTTGTTTTCCCGGTTACAACCGTAAGTTTTTTGTAATTTCCCTTCCTGCCATCCTGCCGGTAAATCCCATAACAGGTATTTTGTGCGGAAGCTTTCCATGTAATCTGGATACCTCCGTCCTTCACGGTACTGATCGCCAGTTTTTTAACCTTTGCGATCCGGTTGGATTCGAGCAATGATAATGAAGTTTTCTTTAATAAATCAGAGTGCTTCTGTTTATTTATATTGTTTTCGGATGCTTTATTATCTGCATTCTTTGTCTGATCATCAGATGCACCTTTCTCTGTCTTTGCCTCCGGAACCGGCGTGCCGGCTGCAGACGGTGTTTCATTGACAGCCGTTTTCCCGCTTTCCTCCCCCAGTGATCCATCGGCTGATGTTTTTTCACTCGCCTCCGGTGTCGGGCTTGCGGTCGGCTGAGTCACATATTCTGTAGAAAATACCGGATGCTTCTTCTCTCCCTGACACCACTTACGCAGCGGACATATCTTCTGAAAATAATCCGTTTCATAGGAAGCAATACACTGATTCAGCCAGTCCGCCAGATGATTTTCCACATTTTCCGCAGAGACAGCACTGCAGTTGGATACCTCAAAGGCCAAATCCGATGCCTTAGAATATACCGTCAGATTGCTTTCTCCCAGATAATAGCAGTCGATCATATCCCCACTGTCTACAAATCCGGTAATCTGTCCTGTCCCCAGCTTCTGAAAAATATTTCCTGTCGTATAACAGGCTTTGAGCTCTAAGAAATTTTTACGACCGGCAATACCACCCGTATACGCAATATCCCCAAGGATATCTCCTGTATTATAGCAGTTTCGAAGCATGCTTGGCCCGTCACATCCGGCAGCGATGCCTCCCACCTGCAGAATACCACAGGCACCGCCAATCTTCGCCCCTTCACTGTCATCCTTATCAGTAATGATTCCTACTTTTCCTTCATTTCCGCAGTTTCCGAGAACACCTCCACCCATGCGGCCAATAATGCCGCCTACCGAGTCCATGGTGATTCCTTCTTTACTGCCTTCCCGTTCCTGCTGCAGGACATCTCCCTGATTCATACATCCGTTGATCGTAATATCTCTGTAGGATCCCGAAAAGCTTCCCGCAACAATACCACCCAGATTTACATGCTCATCATACTGATAGATATAATGAATGTCCCCATAATTGGTACAGGACAATATTGTTCCACAAAATATAAATCCACCAATACCTCCCATATTGGCACCAAGACTGTCCAGCCTGCTGTAATTGCTGCAGGCTTCTACGCTGCCTCCGGCCATATAGCCAAATATTCCACCTCCGCCGTTTACAATACAGGAGGTTCCCTTCAGTGTACAGTCCTTAATGGTGCCGGATAGATGAAATCCGGCAATCCCGCCGGCTCCATTCACACGCTCCATGTCCTCCCGCTCTGTTATCATGGTACTGCTTTTTCCCTCTACGATAACATTTTCTGCGGTCACCTGCGATATAAGACTGGTATTGGTGCCTATCACACCTCCCACACATCCGTTACTCATCACGATCGTATTTTCACTGCGGCATTCTGTCACGACACCATTATTAATGCCGGCAATTGCTCCTGCCGCCG